>Ga0268296_1012_pt1 | contig 287439 bp, 274 predicted proteins | sample MetYM1_FD_191345 | JGI IMG/M metagenome (GOLD analysis project Ga0268296, IMG submission 191345) | Soil microbial communities from Anza Borrego Desert, Southern California, United States - Methylocaldum Y-M1 | ecosystem: Environmental > Terrestrial > Soil > Desert | place: USA: California... | reverse complement strand
GTACCGCAAGATCGCCCGCCTTGACGCTATGTTTGGACATCTTCTCGCCCTTGCCCGGCGACAGCGAGGTCACCAGCCATGTCGAACGGCTCAGTTCCAATGACACAAAAATTGCGCCAATCTGCGTTCGGATAGCGGCCGGTCCGTCGGAAGGATGATCGAGCAACATCGATTGTCTCCAGGTTGAATGGATGCAACCTCAGTCTGGTCTCAGACCTGCTCGCTATCCACTACCCCATGGAATCTTCGTCGCTTCGCTCCTCGCAATGACGGCGGAAAGAGCTAGGCCTTCTCCACCCCGCACCATTCGGCAATGAACAGTGCCATAGCCTTGGTCGTCTTCTTCAGCGACTCCAGGTCGACGAACTCGTTGAAGCCATGCATCTCGCCTCCGCTGGCCCCGAAACACAGGCTCGGAATGCCGTGATTGAGGCCGTAGAAGCGCGTGTCGGTGAGCGCGGTGAAGACGAGGTCCTCGACCGCGCCGCCATAGACGGCGCTGAAGGCCTTGCCGAACGCAGCTTCCGGCGCGGCGGCGTCGGCCAGTTCATAGCCTTCGGACAGGAAGCCAGACCATTCGATCTCCGGCGGATTATTGGCGAGGAAGCGGTGGTTGCGCGAAGCGGCGGCGACGCAAGCCATGATCTCCTTCTGGTGATCGGCGATCGACCAGCCCGGCAATACCGCAATCCGGCAATCGACGTCGCACCAGGCCGGCACGCTCGAGGCCCAGTCGCCGCCCTTGATGATGCCGGGGTTGAAGTTGATGGGATGGTTGAGCGTCTTGAAGTGACGATCGGCCTTGGCGCGCTCGTTCCATTCGATCTCGAGCTTTTGCAATGCCTGGATCAGGTGATACGCCGCCATGATCGCGTTCGCGCCCGAACCTGCGAAGGCCACGTGGGTCGGATGGCCCTTCACGCGCAGGCGAAACCAGATCACGCCAACCTGCGAGCGCACCATCTTGCCGCCGGTCGGCTCCGGAATGAAGCAGGCGTCCGCGCGATAGCCGCGCTGCAGCGTGGAAAGTGCGCCGACGCCGGTGCTCTCTTCCTCGATCACCGACTGGAAGTGGATCCGCGCCGTCGGCCTGAAGCCGGCGGCCTTGATCGCGTCCAGCGCATAGAGCGCACCGATCGTGCCCGACTTCATGTCGCAGGCGCCGCGGCCGAACATCTTGCCGTCCTTGATGACCGGCGAGAATGGCGGCGTATCCCACAATTCCAGCGGGCCGGCCGGCACCACGTCGCAGTGCCCCTGCAGGATCAGCGATTTACCGCCATTGGTCTGCGGACGGTAAGTGCCCACCACGGAACGTGCCTTCGAAAAATCGTGCTCGATCGGACCGAAGCCGCGCAGATCCTTCAAATCGTCGACATTGATGTGCCAATCGTCGACCTCGTAGCCGCGTTGCCGCAGGAGATCGCCGATCATGTCCTGGCACGGCCCCTCCGCCCCGCGGGTCGAAGGGATCGCAACGAAATCGCGGGTGGTTGCAAGCTGAGCTTCGAAGCCGCTGTCGACGGCGTCAAGAATCCTCTGCTGCATTTCGGCATTCATCAGGGCAACTCCAGGCATCTCGATGGTTCTCAAGGAGTGCGCAAACTAGCCGATTTCAACCGTTCGGGTACTCCACAAAATAAGCATCCCGCAATGCATCTTCGAGCAGCCGGCCTTCGGAATAGCCATTCAGCGTCGCGGGCCGGCTCACACCGTCGAGCAGGCGCGGGCACGGCTCCGGAGCACCGAGCACGGTGCGGACCGGAATGCGCTCCGCGTAGATCGGCAACGCATAGTCCTCGTCGTCGTCAGCGACACCCTTGGCCCGGATCTTGGCCGAAGCTTCCTCGATCTCCATCGCGATGAAGGAGGTTGCCTTGATCTCCTGCGCGGTGCTCTGCCGCAGGCCGGCGGTGCGATCCGGGAAGAAGCGGTCGACCATGGCGATCACCGCCCGCTCCTTCTCCTCGGGGTCGGTGACGAGATAGGCCGTGCCGAAAGCCATGACCGCGCGGTAGTCGGCGGAATGGTTGAAGCCGCAGCGCGCCAGCACGAGGCTGTCGAGATGGGCGACCGTCAGGCAGACGCGCTCGCCCTTGCTCTGGTTGCGCAGCATGCGGCTGGCGCTCGAGCCGTGCCAGTAGAGCCTGGTGCCCTCGCGCCAGAAGAAGGTCGGCGTGCAATAGGGCTGGCCGTCGATCACATAGGAGACGTGGCACAGCATCGTGGCATCGAGGATGCGGTGGACCGTGGCGTGATCGTAGAAGCCTCGATCGTGCCGGCGCTTCACCTGGTTGCGCGCCGACGTCGGATAGGAATTTGAGGTCTCAGTCTGGCTCACGGCCGCTCCCGCTCGGATTGGAAGAATTCCAGCGCAGTTGTAGCGAGGCTTTTGGTCTGCGATAGTTCCAATTCCATGCGAAAAATTCCGACCAATTCCTCCGCGCGAGGCAAGACCGAGTTGCCCCTCGACCTCACGGGGCCGCACATCACGGCGGGCGCGTCCGCCGCGCACCGGCTCTATCAGGCGCTGTGCGAGACGATCGTCTCCGGCCTCGTCAAGCCCGGCGAGCTGCTGCCGCCATCGCGGACGCTGGCCAAGCAGACCGGCTTCCGGCGCAACGCCGTCGTCACCGCGTATGAGCGTCTGATCGCCGACGGCTTTGCCGACGCAACCGTTGGCTCCGGAACGTTCGTCGCCGCACGAATCCCTGCGCGGATGGCCGAGCGGAACAAGCCGAAGGTGGTTGTCGAAACGCCCGGGCAAGGCGCGTTCGCGCTCGGCTGCACCCATATCGACGAGCGCGCGGTGCAGCGTTTTCGCGCCTTCGTCGGCCGCCGCATGCGTGCGTTCGGGGCCGAGCACCTGCATTATGGCGATCCCCGCGGCAGCCGCGAACTCCGCGCGGCGATTGCCGATCATTTGCTGTCGGCCCGCGGCCTGCGCTGCGATCCCGATCAGATCATGCTGACGTCGGGCACGCTGCACGCGCTACGCATCGTGCTGAGCGCGATCCTGAGGCCCAACGACCAGGTGTGGTGCGAGGACCCCGGCTATCCCGCCGCGCGAAAAACCATCGCGCATTGCGGCTATCGCGCGGTACCCGTCCCCGTCGACGAGCACGGGATGCGTGTCGCCAACGGCCGTATCGCGGCGCCGTCCGCGCGCGCAGCCTACGTCACACCGTCGCATCAATTTCCGCTTGGCGTGCAGATGTCGATGCCGCGGCGGCTCGAGCTTCTGGACTGGGCAAGGCAGGCCGGCGCCTTCGTGCTCGAGGACGACTACGACAGCGAGTTCCGCTATGACGGCGCACCGCTGATGTCGCTCGCCGGCATCGATCGCCTCCAGCGCGTGATCTACCTGGGCACGTTTGCCAAGACGCTGTTTCCGGGCCTGCGCATCGGCTATTGCGCCCTGCCCGAACGCCTGATCGCTGACGTGGCGGCAGCTCGCGCGGCGCTCGATCGCTTTCCCGGCACGCTGATGGAAGGCGCGGTGGCGGACATGCTCAATTCCGGCGCCTTCGCCGCGAACCTGAAGCGCGTGCGAAAACTCTATCGCGAGGCGCGTGATACGCTGGCCGAGACGCTGGAGGCTAGGTCCGACGGCGCTCTATCCGTGCCGGTGCCATCCCAGGGCCTGCATCTTGTCGCCCGGTTCGATCCTTCCGTCGACCTGTCGGTGGCAGCGCTGGCCAAACGAGCGGCCGGCGCCGAGGGCTGGCTATTGGCCGACACCTATTCACGGGCGCGTCCGCTGCCCGGCTTCGTGCTGGGATTTTCGGGGCATGCAGTTCCACAACTCGTAGCGTCCGCCGAGCGGCTCGCGCGGGAATCGCGCTCGGCCTTGCGCGCCAAGAGCAGAACTGGCCGGCGGGCTTAACCAAGCTTCACTATCAGAATCGCTGACCGGCCCCTACATTGCAGCTTCAATTCCGGGAGCTTCCGTCATGTCATTTCTTCGCACCGCCTGCTGTTCGCTCCTGATCGCCACCGCGCTTGCCTCGACGGCGTGTGCTGGCAGCGTCGGACGCGAGCAGGACATCGTCGATCTGAAGCTCGGTCAGCGTGTGCTCGTGGATGACGGAACCTGCCCTGCCGGTCAGGTCAAGGAGGTGCGCGGCGCCAAGATGACGGACAAGGGTGTCTCGCGTACGAGCTCCTGCGTGCCGCGGCATGGGCCGAAATCGAGATGATCAGCTGAGAAGCTACTTCGCCGGATCGAACATGCACTGCAAGGTCGGCTTGGCGATCTTGGTGAAGGTCGGGCCGATCTCACCCTGCTTGGATACCGGTACCCAATCGGTCTCGATTGTCGGCACGCCGGTCTCGGTGATGCCGCGCAGCAGCGCCTCGCGCAGATCGCGGTCCTCAACGGCAGCGGCGGCATGGTCGTGGAGGCAGCTGCAAACCGCTTCCGGATGCTCCCAGCGCCCGAGCATGCGCGGCGCGCACTGGCGCACGAATTCGCTACGTGGATCGGGTAGCCGGGAGGGTGTGCGAACCTGCGCCTGAACGGAACCGACCGTCAGAAGGGACACGAACGCCGCGGCGCAGAGACGAAGCAACATGATGGCCTTGCCGGCTGTTGTCTTGTGTGCGGTCAGAAGCGCGCGGCGACCACGATCGGCTGCGCTGGCGTGATGGTGACGGGCGAGCCGCTGTACTGGAAGGTCCCGACACCGGGGAGATTACCGTCAGGCGCCCCCGCGAACGAGGAGCCGGCGAGCACGAAACCGAAAGCAAGGATGAAGCTGAGCGCGCGCATGATCTTTTATCCCAATTCGGTAATCGGCGGTGCGCCGTCGTCGTTGTGACGCTGATAACCATGGGCGGTTTCGCGCGTGATGCGCGAAAAGCTGAAAATGGTTTCGTCGCCGTGAGAATTGTTTCGTCCCGTCCGTAACGACGAAACAATTTTCGGAAAAGGCCAGTCATTTCAGAGAGGTCAGGCTGCAGCTCAAAGTGGCCCGGCAAGTTCCGGCTCCAGCACGGAAACGCACCCTGCCCCGGCGCCGTCATGTTCCCGCCTCAAGCGCTTCATACGCATTTTACGTTTTTCTGCTGAACAGGGCAGCAAACGAGGGCCGGGTCGATCCTATTGAACCGGGCGCGGTTCGTCCGCGACCCAAGCCATCGAAACCGAGACGCCCGCTTCATCGGGCGCATTCACGTGAGGAATGGCCACCATGACGGCGGGAAATCGCGCAGCGCCGCGCGATGCGGATCCACTGAGGGATCGCGGAGATGAACCACCCCTTCGCGGCAGCGCCGGCGAAATGGCGCTGCAATCGAACCGCGGCTTCGAGGCTGTACCGCAGATGTTCGTGCGGCTGACCGGTTCGCATCTCGCGAAACCGGGCGATCGTCTTTGAGCGAACGCAAGCGCGTCACTGAGTGACCGCTCGGGCGTCACTGAGTGAAGAACTCGCCGCACTTCTGGACGTTTGTGTCCGCCGGTCCCCACGGCATGATCGGCACGGTCGAGGTCGAGTTCTTGGGCGACCCCTCGATCAGCCTGTCCGAATAGACCATATAGACCAGCACGTTGCGCTTGGCGTCGCAGCCGCGCACGATCTGCATCTTCTTGAAGAACAGCGAGCGCCGCTGGCGGAACATGTCGTCGCCCTGCTCCATCTTGTGCTTGAACCTGATCGGAGCGACCTGGCGGCAGGCGAGCGAGATGTCCGAGACCTCCTCGGCAAGGCCCAGCCACCCCTTGAAGCCCCCCTTCTCCGGCACCGTGAAATGACAGGCGACGCCCTCGACTTCCGGATCGTCGAGACCATAGGTCGCGAGCTTGTCGTTCGGGCTCATCCATTTGAACACGGTCGAACGGCGGAAGATCAGATCGGGCTCGTCGGCGGCGGATGCCGACGCCATTGGAGCAGTCAGAGCCAGGAGGAATAAAGCGAGGCCTTTCAAGCGGATGCCCGAAAGACCGGGGAAACGAGATGACATGAAGTTCTCCGGTAACAAGTCTCCGCAATGTAGGAACGCGACAGCCCGACAGGAAGACGACAGGCAGCCCCGGCGCGGCCGCCGTTTACCGCTCCGTGAGGCTTTTCTGCTACGGCTTGGACAAAAGTAGCTGATCGCAGAACCACCCTGCTGGTGAACGCGTATCCCCTTTGCGAGACTAACGTCTGATTTGGATTGTGGATTCGAGGATGAACAGCGTGAGTGGGTCGGGTTCTTCCGCCAAGTCGGCGCGGCTTTGGCAGGTCGCCATTTTGACGGCGGCGGGTGCGATTTGCACGACCAGCCACGCTGACGCGGCGTTCTACTATTGGACGGATTATTCCGACGGCTCCTATTACGTCCGGCAGCGTCCCGAGCCACTGCGCCAGAAGCCGCAGAAGCGCCAGACAGTCGGCAAGAAAGAAGTCGCCGAGAAGGAAGCCGGCACCAAACCGCAGGGACCGCTCGTCATCGTCGTATCGATCGACCGGCAGAAGGTGACGGTCTACGACAGCAAAGGCGCGTTCGCGGAATCCCCGGTCTCGACCGGCATGAAGGGCCATTCGACGCCGATGGGTGTGTTCAGCATCATCCAGAAGCACAAATTCCACCGCTCCAACATCTATAGCGGCGCGCCGATGCCGTACATGCAGCGGATCACCTGGTCCGGCGTCGCCATGCATGCCGGCGTGCTGCCGGGTTACCCGGCCTCGCACGGCTGCATCCGCATGCCGATGTCGTTCGCGGTGAAGATGTGGAACTGGACCAGGATGGGCGCGCGCGTCATCGTCGCGCCTGGCGAGATGACGCCGCACAGCTTCTCGCATCCCCTGCTCGCTTCCGTGCGTGTGCCGCCGCAGCCCATGGCGAGCCTCGAGCCGCAGACTACCGTCGACGAGAAGGGCGACAACGGTGCCACCGAAACCAAGCCCGCGGAGATGAAGACCGCAAGCGCCGACAGCGTGCTCGCGTTGCGCGCGTCCCTCGGCCATGCCGCGATGTCGGATGTGACCACGGGCAGCGCGCCCGCGCGCGAGGAAGCCGTCGCACCGGTCGATAAGGCCAAGACGGCCGAGGCATCCGGTACGATCAAGCCAGGTCACGACGACAAGCCCGCCGACAAGGTCGAGGCGGCCAAAGCCGAGCCGGTCAAGACGGAGGCGGTGGACTCTGCGAAGACGCCCAATGCATCGGCCACTGCGCAAATGACTGCTTCGCCCGATGCAAAGAAGGACGAGACCCGCGTTGCCGACCCGGCGCCAGCCGCCAAACCGGAAGCGCCCAAGCGGGCCGGCCAGATTGCCGTCTTCATCAGCCGCAAGGATTCCAAGCTCTATGTGCGGCAGAATTTTGCGCCGCTGTTCGAGGTGCCCGTCACGATCGCCGCGAGCGACCGGCCGCTCGGCACGCATGTCTTCACCGCAGAAGTCGACAAGGCTGATGCCAATTCGCTGCGTTGGTCGGTGGTGTCGCTGCCCGTCTCCGCCCGTTCCGCGGCGCGCGCGGACGACAGCCGCCTCGCGCGCGGCCAGCGCGGCGCCGCCGTGATCCCCGTCGCCGCCAGGCCCGTGGTCACGCCGGACAGCCCGGCCGAGGCCCTCGACCGCATCTCGATCCCCGCGGAGACCATGGCGAGGATCAACGAGATGCTGACGTCCGGTGGCTCGATCATCGTCTCCGACCAGGGCATCAACCAGGGCGAGACCGGCGAAGGCACCGATTTCATCGTCCGCCTGTACTAGGCTTCGTCGCTCCGATAACGCGGTGTTGAGCAGTCCGGTCGTGCCGGCGGGGTAACATGCTGCCCGGATCATTTCGGGGGACGCCGTCATGATGAATCGCAGGACCATGCTCGTCGCAACGGTGGCAGGCGCGATCGCGCCGGCAGCACGCGCTTTCGCCGATGGCGGCATGAGCCGGATCTCGGCCTACGCCTTCTCCTTCCCCGCATTGTCAGGCGATGACATCCGCCTCGCCGCGTTCACCGGCAAACCGCTTCTGGTGGTGAACACTGCCTCGCTCTGTGGCTACACGCCGCAATATGCCGGCCTGCAAGAGCTATGGAACGAATTCCGCCCCCGCGGGCTCACCGTGATCGGCGTACCTTCCAACGACTTCGGGGGCCAGGAGCCCGGCGGCGCGAGCGAGATCACGGACACCGCGCACCACCAATATGGTGTTACCTTCCCGGTTACGGCCAAGGCCGTGGTGGTCGGAGCGAAAGCGCATCCATTCTACAAATGGGCCGCCGAGGCGCGACCGAAGGAGGTTCCGAGGTGGAACTTCCACAAATACCTGATCGGCCGCGACGGCTATATCGCCGACGTCTTTGCGTCCGCGGTCGAACCGGCCGACACGCGAATCAAAACGGCCATTGCCAGGGCACTGGCCGACAGTTGACGCAAGCGCCGCATCCGGCTGGGCACAATTGTGGCCGGGCGTCAAACAGCCGTTGCAATGGCGATGGCCCACCATCTAGGCTAGGATCGTTTGGGCAGGATGGGTTTTGCCGCAGGCGAAAAGCCGCGGCGGGACAACGGGGCCAATCTCGAGGACAACACCATGCGTGTGGCGGCAGGACTGATTCTGGCAGGCGCGATGTCGGTTGCGATGACCGGCGCAGCATGGTCGCAGACACCGGCCGCGAAGCCGGCAGCCGCGGCACAAGCCGCACCGGCGACGACGCCAGTCGCGGCGGCGCCAGCTACGGCTCCGGCCGCGGCTCCCGCAGCAGCTGCTGCGCCAGCCGCTTTCGTCAATCCGCCCCCGCCCAAACAGCCGCCGCAGCCGGCCCGCGCGGCCTGCAACACGCCGGGCGCGCTCGGCGTCGCCCGCACCGTCGAGATCGATACCACGGGCGGTCCCGGCTTCGGCTTCGAGCATTTCAAGGAGCTCGACTTCCTGCGCGACAAGGAGGTGGTGCTGACCTTCGACGACGGCCCCTGGCCGCGCAATACGCCCGCGGTGCTGAAGGCGCTCGCCGACGAGTGCACCACCGGCATCTTCTTCTCCATCGGCAAGCACGCGACCTATGAGCCGGAGATCCTGAAGCAGGTCTACGCGGCCGGCCATACGGTCGGCGCTCACACCTGGTCGCACGCCAACCTCAACAACAAGAAGCTCACCGAAGCGCAGCGCAAGGACGAGATCGAGAAGGGCTTCAGCGCCGTGAGATGGGCGCTCGGCGGCATCTCGCCCTCGCCGTTCTTCCGCTTCCCGGCGCTCCAGCATCCGCCCGAGATGGTCACCTATCTCGGCAACCGCAATGTCGCGATCTTCTCCTGCGACATCGACTCGTTCGACTTCAAGGCCTCCAAGCCCGAGAAGGTGGTCGAGACCGTGATGAAGAAGCTCGATACCAAGGGCAAGGGCATCATCCTGATGCACGACTTCCAGAAGCACACCGCGGAGGCCCTGCCCGAGCTGCTCAAGCGGCTGAAGGCCGGCGGCTATAAGGTGGTGGCGATGCGCGCCAAGTTCCCGGCATCGACGCTGCCGGAATACGACCAGGAGCTGCTCAAGGACGCCAAGCTGCCGACGGTGAGCCAGCGCCCGGTCAATTCCGTGGTGACGACCGTTTCCGAATAGAAGGCCGTTGTCTTTCCGCATCGAGGGCTACGTCATCGTCTCGGCGGACGGCATGCTTGCCGACGCCGATCGCGTCATGCCCGACAGCCTGAAGTTCGAAGCCGACAAGCTGTTCTTCGAGCAGGCGCTCGATCGCGCCGCGCTGATCGTGCATGGCCGGCACTCGCATGAGCAGCAGCCGAATTCGCCGAAGCGCAAGCGGCTGATCCTGACCCGCAAGATAAGGAACCTCACCGTCGACCCGGAGATACCGAACGCGACGCTGTGGAATCCTGAGCATGCGAGCTTCGATGAGGCCTGCGCCTTCGCGGACGTCTCCTCCGGCATGATCGCGATCATCGGCGGTCCGCTCGTATTCGACCTGTTCATGGACCGCTACGACACGTTCTGGCTCTCGGAGGCCCCGCATGTGCGGCTGCCCGGCGGCGAGGGATGCTTCGTCGGCGTACCCCAGCGGACCCCTCACGAGGTGCTGGCTTCGCACGGGATGAAGCCGGGTGCGCCGTATCTCCTCGACGCGGCGCATGAGGTGACCGTGACCCCGTGGCGGCCGGCTTAACCTCTCGACAGCGGCGACGCGGCCCGGCTCCAACTCAAAACTGGAAAAACAACCCCATGCACAGTACCGGCAACAAAATACCATTTGGTATCTTGCTGGTTTCATGAGCTAAAATTGGTCCCGCCGCCGGCCAGCGCAAAGCCGGCTAGCATATTTGCCGAGACCTGATAATCGGCCCCGACGGCGGTCGTGGCGCTATAGCCAACGTCGAAGGCGCGGCGTCAATACGAGCCGGCTATTCCGAAACACCGCATCAACAGACTGAGACAAAAGCGCAAGAGTGGACGGCTTTGGATTCGAGGGGAAAGGCACCAATCGGGTGCCGCCCGCCCGAGCCGACAGGATGAGAGAGCTGGCTCCGGAAATTAGGACAGGGCGATAGGTGGAGTTTCTGCCTGACGGCGGGCAAGATTGTCCCGCGAATCAGGAGAGACGACGAGCAGACGAGCCTGCCGGCAGCACGCACCGGCTTCAAGGCCAAGGTGGCGTTAGCCGCGATCAAGGGCGAGATGACGCTGGTCAGTTGGCTGAGCATTTCGACGTGCACCCGAACCAGATCACGCAGTGGAAGTCCCACTTCAGGAAGCGGCGGCCGAGGTATTTGGACCTGGCGGCGGCAATAGAACGAGCGAGCCCGCGGCGGACGTGAAACCGCTGCACGCCAAGCTCGGAGAGCTGACGCTGGAAAACGATTTTTTAGAAGGCGCGCTCAGCAAAGCCGGCCTGCTGAGCGCAAAGCGATGATCGACCGTGAGCTAGGTCTGGGCAATGGACATCATCTACATCCAGATGGCGCGCGGCTTCGTCTATCTCGCGGCGGTGCTCGACTGGTTCAGCCGCCGGGTGCTGTCGTGGCGCGTCTCGACCACGATGGAAGCCGCATTCTGCGTCGAGACGCTGGAGGACGCTCTCGCTCGCCACGGCAAGCCGGACATCTTCAACACCGACCAGGGCTCGGGAGTTACTTGCTCCAGGCGAAGGCACTGCACACCTTGCAGCTCCAGGACCATTCTTTCCGCGACGACGCCGATGCGCTCGCGGATAAGGCAGGCATCTGCACTAAGCAGCTCCAAGGGAGTCACGCGTATCATCCCCCGCAAGGTTTGGTCGAGAACGGGAGCTCGCGATCCTAAAAATGGCTTAGAGGCTCGTGCGCTCACGCGAAAGACGGACGGCACCGAGATAGATCGAGTGAATGATTCTCACCGGAGCTCTGCAAATCGTCGCAATCACTGCGAAGATGGGGTTCTTGCTCTGCGTTGCTGACGAGTCGCAAGCTTGTTGGCGGGCTCAGGAGCATGAAAGTCTTGAGACACCCTCATTTTTAACGCGAACTTCTTTTCTCTCACAATCTCTATTTACAACCTCCGGTATCCATCTTACGCTTTGAGCTACGATGCTTAGTTTCATAACGAGACGAATGCTTCGAGAAAGACTTCAAATGGCAAATGTCGCGAATGAGTTTGCTGCGTGTTCAAACGCCAAGGCTGAGCGCGCTAGTTCCTCCGTCACCGCAAGGCGTTGCGAACATCTTATCGGGGACACTTGCCTCAGGTCCGGATAGGCCTGCCCTCAGCAATCAACTTGTATTTTCCGCGCCCTTCCGCATCAGCAGTAGCGAGGATACTTGCTGCGCCGTGGAACGGTTGAAAGCTATCCAACGCAAGGAAACGGTCATGCAACAACGCGTCACCTCTGCGGCATTTGTCGCTTTGGCTCTTCTCATTCTTGGTTCAGAACGCGCCCGAGCGCAGTGCGTGCTGCCGTATCAGCTGACGAATGGTCAAGTCGCCGACGCTACGCAGGTTATGGCAAACTACAACGCGCTGATTGCCTGCCTCACTAGCGCAGCGCCGGCCGGCTCCAATAATGCACTACAATACAATGCCGGTAGCGGCACGCTCGGAGCTGTTGGACCACTGACCGATGGGCAGCTTGTCATTGGTTCGACGGGCGCCGCTCCGCAGGCTCATACATTGACGCCTGGCTCCGGCATCGTGATTACCAACGGGCCAGGTAATATTACGATATCGACAGTCCCGGGAGGGGGAAGCGGATTGTATGGCCCCGTGATCTCCGGCAGACCAACGGCTGCAAGTACCGGGCTTGTCAATTGGCTAAACCAGAACGGTGGTACTTCAACAGACAGCGCCGTCGGACTCAGTATCAACGTTCCCTCTTCCAGCGGCGCAGTAAGCGGGCTCTTTGCAGCGGCCCCCCCGACGCCCTACACTATCACCGCCCTCATAGCAGCGACGCGCAACAGTAACAGCTTCAATGGCGTTGGTATCGGCTGGTATGACGGCTCCAGTAAGCTTCATCTTATATCATACGTCACCCAAGGCGGTAACGCTCCGTATTTTGAGATTGAGAAGTGGGACTCGTTCAGCTCATTCAACAACAAAGATATGACGAGTGCATCCAACGCGTTCTCGCAGCCGATATGGCTCCGTATTGCCGACGACGGCGCAAATATCACCTTCGCGTTCAGTCAGGACGGCGCCAATTTTTTACCCCTGTTCTCGTCCGCCAAATCATCCGGTTTCCTCGGCGCCACCGGTTACAGCAACATCATTTTCTTCGCCAACCCGATCAATAGTCGGACAATCGGGACGCTCATGTCCTGGGCACAGAACTAGGGTGTTGGAGGATCAGATGGCCGAAGCTCAGAAGGACGTGCGTGTTGCGGCGCGTGTGCGAGCCACGACAGCGTTGGCGCTGATCGTGCTTGGGTCGCTCACGATCGCGAGCGCAGGGCAGGCCGATAGTTCGGTCTCTTATGGCTACGATCAGGTGGGACGTGTCACATCAGCCGCCTACAATAACGGACTTTGCATCGTCTACACCTACGATGCCAACGGCAACCGGACGGCACAGTCCTACTCGATGTCCAGCGGGCCAGCCTCGCAGAACTGGGGGGCGGGCGTATGGGGCTGTTACCTCAAATGGACGCCACACTGAGGTATCTCCGAGGCTCACTCTGACCTACGTGCAAAAAGAAAGTTAAGGTCTGGAGATTGACGATGACGTCAACGAGATGGCCGGTATGGTTTGTCGGGGCGATGGTTGCGCTGCTGCTGGCGAACCTGGCGCCGGGTGCGGTTGGACCAGCACGGGCAGATTCCGAACAGGCGACCGGCGCGCTCGCCGAGGCCATTCAGCGCGCCTATTTCAGCGAGCCTCTGATCAAGGTCGGTTCGACTTCTGCAGCCGAGGATGACGCTCTGCTGCAAGCTCTCGAGGCGCACGCGCGACGCGCGGAGCGGGAGGATGTGAGCCACTTCGTCGGTTTCCTGTCCCGCTATCCACACTCCGCCTGGGCGCCGGCGCTCTGGACCAATCTGGGCCTCTCTTATCGTCACGGCGGCTATTTTTCGCGCGCCCTCGACGCTTGGCAAAAGGCATGGAGTGAAGGGAAGGATGCGACCGATCCTCAAGCCAAGGCGCTCATCGACAGGGCGGTAGGCGAGCTTGCACAGCTCTATGCGTCCTTCGGCCGCAATGAGGAATTGGCGGCCTTATTCGATGATATCGGCGAGCGTCCGATCACGGGGTCGGCGACCGAGGCGGTGCAATCGGCCAAAGAAGAACTAGTCCTGAGTGAGAAAGACCCCGGCCATCTCTTCACCTGCGGTCCCCTCGCGCTGCAGTCGCTGATGATGGCGGAAGAGGCCAAGCCTGATCAAGTCGCCTTCCTGCAATGGTACCGGGCGGGCCGTAACGGCACGAACCTCAACGAGGTCGGGAAACTGGCCGATAAGGCCAATTTCGCCCATCGCCTGGTCTTCCGAGAAGCCAGCCAGCCGGTGCCGGTCCCGGCTGTCGTTCATTGGAAGGCCGGCCATTTCGCGACGATCGTCGGTGAAGCTGACGGGCGTTTTCACATTCATGATCCGGTGTTTGGACACCAAGATTTCTGGATGAGCCGCGCCGCTCTGGATTCGGAGGCGAGTGGTTACTTCTTAGTACCCATGCGTACGAGCAAGATTGCCGAGTGGCGGAATGCCTCTACGTCCGAGACGGCTAGCGTCTGGGGTAAGGGACCGACAACCGGGACGCCGCCGGGCACACCCGGGCCGCGAGACCCAAAGGCGAATCCGTCCCCGCCACACGGCCCTCCACCCGATGATAATGGACCGCCTTCGGATTGCCCGCTGTGCGCCTACAATATCGGCGAGGCAACAGTCAGTCTTAGCCTTTCCGATACGCCGGTCGGCTATTCGCCGCCGATCGGGCCTTCGGCGAAGGTGCAGATCACATACAATCAGCGCGAAGACAGTCAGCCTGCCATTTTCACCTTCTTCAATGTCAGCCCAAAATGGACGCTGAATTGGCTGAGCTATGTGACGGATGATCCCGCTCATCCCGGTGCCACTGTGTCGCGGTATATCGCCGGCGGCGGCGCATATTTCTACAGCGGCTATCAGAGCCGCACCGGCCAGTTCGCGGCGCAGAATGACGATGGATCTATTCTTGTTCTGGCATCAACGGCGCCAATCAAATATCGCCGCCAGATGGGTGACGGGAGCGTGGAGGTTTATGCGCAATCCAACGGCAGCGCGAGCTATCCAAGGAACATATTTCTTAGCCAAGTCATCGACCCTCAGGGCAACACGCTCACGCTCAACTATGACAGTCAGCAACGACTCATTTCGTTGACCGATGCTACCGGTCGACAGACAACCTTTACCTACGGCCTGACCGCCCGCCCGCTGCTCATCACGAATATTACCGATCCCTTCGGCCGCAGCGCGAGCTTAACCTATGATTCCGCCTATCGGCTAAGCTCCATCACTGACATCATCGGCCTAACGTCGCGCTTTACATATGACGCCTATTCGCTGGTCAATTCACTGACGACGCCTTATGGGACGACGACCTTCGCCTACACTCCTCCGGGGACGAGCTCTCCGCCCCGCTTCGTGCAAGTGACCGATCCGCTCGGAAACAGCGAGCGGGAGGAGTGGCTCGAGCCCGCTCCCATTCCAGACAGCGATCCAACCGCAACCGTACCGGTCGGCATGTCGGTCACGCCGACAAATCAATACCTCACTTACCGGAACAGCTTCCACTGGGACAAGAGCGCCTATGTCGCGGCAGGGTGCACGCCGAGCGGCGGCTGCGACTATGCGAAGGCCCGCATCAAGCATTTTGCTCATGTGGCCGGCAACGCCAACCAGAAATCGACCACGGTCGAAAGCGTCAAATATCCACTCGAAAATCGCATCTGGTTCAACTATCCGGCGCAGACCAACTCAAACAACTCGGGGAGTTACGTCAAGCCGACCGTGACGGCCCGCGTGCTTGACGATGGTACGACGCAGCTCAGCAGCGTCGCGTACGACACGGCGGGCTATTTCAAGGTGACGCAGATTACCGATCCGCTGGGGCGAATCACGTCATACGCCTATTCGAATCATATCGACCTAGCAGCGGTGAGCCAAACAACCGCCTACGGCGTTCAACAGACGATCGCCCAGTACATCTACAACAATCAGCATCGTCCGATCTTCCTTACGGATGCGGCGGGACAGACCACGACCTTCGCCTACAACACCGCTGGTCAGGTGACTTCGATGACCAATGCGCTTGGTCAGACAACGAGTTATCAATACAACGCAACCGGCGATCTCATCACTATCCTCAACGCGAACAACGCCGTCGCGGCCAGTTTCACTTACGATGCTTATGATCGCGTCAGGACCTACACCGACTCGGGAGGATGGACAGCGGCCTACGACTATGACGCGGCCGACCGCATTACGAAGGTCACGTTTCCGGACGGATCAAGCCGAACCTATGCCTATGACAAACTCGATCTCGCCTCCTTCCAGGATCGACAATTCCGCAAATGGATCTTTGCACATAATGCAAACCGACGTTTGACATCGATTACCGATCCTGCTGGCAATCATACCCTGTTCGGGTACACCCCCAGCGGGCGACTAAGCAGTCTAACTGACCCTAAGAGCAACCTCACGTCTTGGTCGTACGACGTGGAAGACCGGATCACGCAGAAGACATATCCGGACACGAGCGTGGTCACCTACACGTATGAGAACACGACAAGCCGACTTAGATCTGTCCTGGATGCGCTGGGACAGACGAAACAATACGGCTACACGCAGGACGACCTCTTAGCGACCATCACGTACCTGAATGCGGTGAACGTAACGCCTAATGTCTCTTTCTCTTATGATCCGTACTTCCAGCGCCGCGTGTCGATGACTGACGGTACTGGCGTCACGACGTATAGTTACGTGCCCACTGGCAGCCCAGGCGCCCTGCGGCTGCAGGCGGAGGGTAGCCCGCTCTCTAACAGCGCGATCGGTTATACCTACGATGCGCTCGGCCGGCTTGCCTCTCGGTCCGTTGCGGGCGCTGGGGCGGAGACGTTCAATTACGACTCGATTGAGCGTCTTGCCAGTCATGCAAGCGATCTCGGTGCGTTCACACTGAGCTATCTCGGACAAACCAGCCAGATCACCCAGCGACAACTGGCCAACTCCACACTCTCGACGGCCTGGAGTTATCTGCCGAACAGCGGAGACCGGCGTCTCGCGGGTATCAGCAATATCGGCCTGACGGCCGGCCAGTTCTCCACCTACGGCTATTCGACGACGTCCGAGAACTTCATCAGCGCGATCAGCGAGACCAGCGATAGCGCAGCCGTCTATCCAAGCACGCTGACACAAACAGCAAGCTTCAACAATCTCAACCAACTTACGAATCTCTCGGGGCAAGCGTTGACGTTCGATGCTAACGGCAATCTGCTAGCAGACGGACAGCGCAACTATAATTGGGACGCCGAGAATCGTCTGGTCGGGATCACCTATCCGGGACAGCCGGGTAAGCAGACCGCGTTCGCGTATGATGGACTAGACCGGCGTACCGCAATCATAAACACGCTCTCGGGAGGCATCGCAACAACGACCTCCTATGTATGGTGTGGGAGCAGCATCTGCCAGGCGCGCAATGCCAGCAACATCCCCACTCGCGCCTACTACGCCGAGGGCGAACTCCTTCCCGGCTCCCCAACTCAGACCTACTACTATGGACCTGATCAGATCGGATCGACGCGGCGCGTCTTCGCGAGCACGGCGAGCGCGCCAGCTCTTGGATACGACCCTTATGGACGTCCACTGCAAGGTACAACGCCGCCCACCGACTTCAACTATGCGGGTATGTTCTACAATGCCGATAGCGGACTCTATTTGACCCAATATCGTGTCTACGATCCGACCGCTGGCCGTTGGCTTTCGCGTGATCCCTTGGGTGAATTGAGCGATTCAGTTGCAAATCTTTACCCTTACGTTGGTGGCAATCCGCTGAGCGGAACCGATCCGACAGGCGAAGTCTACGGCCCCACTAGTCCCAAGTTCTGGGCGATTATCGGAAGAATCTGTGGGCTACTTTTGGGACCGCCAACGGCACCGGTCAATCCTCCGCCCCCTCCGCCGGAGATTCAGTCGCCTTCAAACCCGACGGGGACGAGGGGAGGGTCTCCGCCCCCTCCGCCGGAGGGTCCCGGCGGCTTGCGTCCTCCACCCCCTCCGCCTGAGCCTCCTATCTTCCGCTCACCGCCAAAATTGCGGTAACTTTGGTCGCCAGGGGGCTCTGATAGTAACTCCGTCCTCATCCTGGCTAAGGAGGGGAGCATAGTGAGAACAACGCTTGAACGAGAATATCGCTCGCAAGAAGAATATCGCCGTCGCGCCGCCCTGGGCGACACCGAAGCTTTGTTCCACTTGGCTTGGGATTATTTCAAAGGGCGGCTGGTTTCGAAAGATGTCCCAATGGCCATCGCGTTGCTTCGGCAGTTGGAAGAGAGGTCACCCGAGTGGGCACGCTTCAATATAGCAAAAATGAAGTATCTTGAGGGCGATGCATCCTTAGGAGACGACATCAAAGCCGATTGCGACGCTGGGTATGGTCCTGCCCTCTACCTGATGGCGGCGCATTTGGCCAGGAACGGAGACGAGATAAGCAAGAGAGAAGCCCTTCGCTACTTTCGGGCGGCTGCGCAAAGTGGCCACATACCATCCAAGATTTTGTCATGGAGGCTTTCCGAACTTGGCTTCTGGAGACGCTCTACGACGGTATTCCCGATCTTGTGGGCGTCGCTTCGGTTCGTAGTGATCAGCATGCGCAATTTGAATGACGTACGCATAGTGACGTAAGAGGACTTTCTGGCGATTCGGCAGGACGGACATCTCGTGGCGGCTGCGACTATGCAACGGCCTGCATTCACAGTTCACGCTCTTCGAGTTACTATAAGCTGGAGCGCGTCCTTAGGCGTATAGTGAGCACTTCGCCGCAACTCCTAAGCGCTGCGACATCCCCTGCAACCACCAAGCGCTGCAATCAAACTGGGATAGCCGAAACCCCTCCGTTCCAAACGCGGCCGAACGGCATTGGTCTGTCAAGGCAGGCGCTGACGCCATGGGCCCGGTGCTGATCGGGCTGAGCCGTGCCAGCGGCCAGCGTTTCCGCCGTACCCCCGAAACGATTGCGCGCAGCGGCGTCGACCACATCATTCTCCAGCTCTATCTGAAGGGCGGCTATGACGGCGTCGCCGGCACCCGGCCGATCCGTGTGCGCGCCGGCGACATCTGCCTGTTCGACCTCGCCCAGACCCTGGAGACCAAAGCGACGGCTTTCGAGAATGTCACGCTGGTCGTGCCGCGCCCGATGTTCGGCACCCATCTCTTGCGGGTCGACGACCTGCACGGCCTGGTCCTGGCCGGCAGCAGCGTGATCGCAAGGCTGCTGGCGGGACATCTCTCCGCCCTGGTCGAATTTGCGCCCCGCATGACGCTCGACGAATGTCAATCGGTGGTCGAGGGCACGGTCTCGCTGCTGGCCGCGTGCCTGCGCAACGAGCTCGAACGTGGCGACGCTGACGCCGACCATACCGTCGCCGCGAGCCCGTCCTTGATGCGGATACGGCAATATATCGAGGCTGGCCTTGCCAGCGAGGATCTGTCGGCCAATTCGATCGCGGCCCATTTCGGCCTGTCCCGGGCTTCACTGTACCGGTTGTTCGCGCCTGTCGGCGGCATCGCGGACTACATTCGCAGCCGGAGGCTGCACCGCGCGTTCTTCGATCTCGCCAATTCGGGCTCGCGTGGTCCGCGCATCAGCGAGGTCGCGCGGCGCTGGCGGCTCGGCACCGACGCGCATTTCACGCGCTCGTTCAAGGCAGCCTACGGCATTACGCCCCGCGCAGCGCGCGAGGCCGCATTGCTCGGCCTGCAGCACGGCACCGATGCTACGAGCAGCGCAACGATTTCCCGCTGGATGCGCGAGATCGCGCCCCCGAGGGCGCATTGATCGCTACACGTCGCCATAAGCCGCTTCGGCCGGACGCGTGGTGCGGCCGTATCCCATCAGCATGAACAATGCGCCGATGATCGAGAGGTTCTTCAGAGCATCGACCACCATCTTCGCATTGTCAGGCGGCGCCTGATTCCAGAAGTCGTTGAACAGCACGGTCGCAACCGCGAGGTAGATGATCATCAGCATCGCGAAGAACCGCGCCCCGAAATTCAGCGCGATCATCAGGCCCGCGATGACCTCGAGTCCGCCGACCGCGATCGCCAGCAGCTGCGGCGTGGACATCGCGGTCGCGCTCTCGACCTGCTGGGCGTAAGGCGCGACGACATCGGGCACCACGACCCTGGTTGCGATGAAGTCGGCGGTCGCCTGGATGGCAAAGAGCTTGGTCGCGCCCGTGTATACGAACAGCACGGCGAACAGGATTCGCCCGAAAGTCACGAACGCTGGCATGATCGGCCTCTTGGCAAAGCGCTACAGCACGGAACGCTTGAAGAGATTATGAAGAGTCGTGCGCCGGTTTACAAACGGGGAAATGGAGAACCGTTTTGAAAAGATTGAGATCGAGAGGCTCGGGCGCTGCGCTCCCTCGCCCCGTTCTTACGGGGAGAGGGTTGGGGTGAGGGGCTGCTTCCGCAATCGCGGTGAGAGCTGGATTCGCGGAGACTCCCCCTCACCCGGAATTTGCTGTCGCAAATTCCGGCCTCTCCCCGCGCGCGGGGAGAGGCGAAGCAGCGTCGGCGACCGTCTCAGGTAAACAACGTCGGCTGCCGGGCTGCCCGCTCCTGGGCTTCGACGACGGCAACAGCCGTCATGTTGAGGATGCCGCGCGCGGTCACCGACGGCGTCAGGATATGCGCGGGGTGCGCCGGGCCGACCAGGATCGGGCCGACGGGGAGCGCGTCCGCCAGCGACTTGATCATCTGATAGGCGACGTTGGCGGTGTCGAGGGTCGGCATGATCAGGATGTTGGCCTCGCCCTCCAGCTTGGAGTGCGGCAGCACCATCCTTCGCGCGGCGGCGGAGAGTGCGGTATCGCCCTGCATCTCGCCGTCGGCCTCGATCTCCGGATGCTTCTCCTTCAACAGCTGGGTCGCCCGCCGCATCTTGCGCGAGGATTCGGTGTCGTAGCTGCCGAAATCCGAGTGCGAGACGAAGGCAATCTTCGGCTTGATGTTGAAGCGCTGCACGTGGACCGCGGCGAGCGATGCGATCTCCGCGAGCTCTTCCGCGCTCGGGTTGGGCCGAACCTGCGTGTCGGCGATGAAGAAGGCGCCCTTGCTGGTGATCAGCAGCGCAAGCGCCGCGTAGTCGCTGATATCAGGCGAGAAGCCGATGATCTCGCGGACATGGCGCAGATGGCTCATGTAGCGGCCCTCGACGCCGCAAAGCATGGCATCCGCCTCGCCACGCGTCACCGCGAGCGCGGCGATCACGGTGTTGTTGGTGCGCACCACCGTGCGGGCGGCATCCGGCGTGACGCCGCGGCGCCCGGCGACCTCGACGTAGGACTGCACATAGGAGCGGTAGCGCGGATCGTCCTCGGGATTGACCAGGTCGAAGTCCTTGCCGGCGCGGATCGAGAGCCCGAAGCGCTTGATGCGCGCCTCCACGACCGAAGGACGGCCCACCAGGATCGGCCGGGCCAGGTTCTCCTCCAGCACGACCTGCGTCGCGCGCAGCACGCGCTCGTCCTCGCCTTCGGCATAGATCACCCGCACCGGCTGGGTCTTGGCCTTGGCGAACATCGGCTTCATGACGAGGCCGGAGCGGAAGGCGAAGCGCTCGAGCAGCGCAGTGTACTCGTCGAAATTGGTGATGGGCCGCGTCGCGACACCCGACTCCATCGCCGCCTTGGCCACTGCCGGCGCGATGCGCAGAATCAGGCGCGGGTCGAACGGACTTGGGATCAGCGAGCCCGGGCCGAAGCCCTGGGTCTCGCCCGTGTCAAAACCCTGCGCGACGGCATCCGACGGCGCCTCGCGCGCGAGCTGCGCGATGGCCTCGACGGCGGCATGCTTCATCTCCTCGTTGATCGCGGTGGCGCCGACGTCGAGCGCGCCGCGGAAGATGAAGGGAAAGCAGAGGACGTTGTTGACCTGGTTCGGATAGTCCGAGCGGCCGGTGCAGATCATGGCGTCGGGACGCGCCTTTCGCGCCTCTTCCGGCATGATCTCCGGCACGGGATTGGCAAGGGCCATGATCAGGGGCTTGTCGCCCATCGCCTTGGCCATCTCGGGCTTGAGCACGCCGGGTGCCGAGAGCCCGATGAAGATATCGGCGCCGCCGATGACGTCGGCGAGCGTGCGCTTGTCGGTCTTCTGGGCATAGACCGCCTTCCATCGGTCCATCGAGGTATTGCGCCCCTCATGCACGAGACCGTCGATGTCGCATACCCAGATGTTCTTCCGCTGCGCGCCCATCGAGACGAGCAAGTTCAGCGTGGCGAGCGCGGCGGCCCCTGCCCCCGAGGCCACGATCTTGACCTCCGGCAGCTTCTTGCCGTTAAGCCTGAGACCGTTGGTGATCGCCGCGGCGACGATGATGGCGGTGCCATGCTGGTCGTCATGGAAGACCGGGATCTTCATGCGCTCCTTCAAGCGCGTCTCGATCTCGAAGCATTCCGGTCCGCGGATGTCTTCCAGATTGATGCCGCCGAAGGTCGGCTCGAGCGCCGCCACCGTCTCGACCACACGGTCGATGGTGTCGGCGGCGATCTCGATATCGAACACGTCGATGCCGGCGAATTTCTTGAACAGGACCGCCTTGCCTTCCATCACCGGCTTGGAGGCCAGCGGGCCGATATTGCCGAGGCCGAGCACCGCGGTGCCGTTGGAGACCACCGCGACCAGGTTGGCGCGGGTGGTGAGCGAGGCCGCCTCGGCAGGGTTCTTGGCGATCTCGGTGCAGGCGGCGGCAACGCCCGGAGAATAGGCCAGCGCGAGATCGCGCTGGTTGGCAAGCGGCTTGCTCGCCTGGATCTCGAGCTTTCCGGGGCGCGGCAGACGATGATAGGCCAGCGCCGCCTGGTGGAGATCATCAGAATAGGACGACATGCGGAGTCTCGCCTCACGTTACCGGCATCAAAATGCATGATCCGGAGCTGCCGCCCAAGCGAAACGGTATTTCCGGGTCATGGAAACGGGATGAAGCACGCCGGGTGCCCCGGTGGCAACATCCGATTGCGCCACCATCAACAGGGCGCTCCGTCAAGCATTTGAAAACCATAGCTTTCCCTGGACCGTGCGGCGTTTGCCGAATATGGCAGGTTGCGCGGTGTAGAACGAGCAACTGGAGCCGGGAATGAAGCGAATCCTGATCGGCCTGATCATGGCAGCCGTGCTCGGCGCCGGCGGATGGTTCGGCTTCAATCTCTACGTCCAGCACCGGGCGACCAGCGAGGTTGAGGCGGTGTTCGCGCAGATGCGCTCGGGCGGCGGCAAGGCGAGCCATGGCAAGATCACATTCGCGCTCGCGACCCGGACGCTGACGATCGAGGACATTGCAGTTGAGCCGGGCCAGGCGCAGTTCGCCACCTTGAAGGTCGCCAGGATCACGGCCGTCGGTGTGCGCCAGCCGGACGAGGCCCGTTTCTCGGCCGACAGCGTCGAGGCATCGGGGGTCGAGGTCGGCTTCACATACACCGAGCGGATCACCGTGAAGGCGAACTACAAGATCCCGCAGATCACCGCGCGCGATTTTTCCGGCCCGACCCGCGCAGACGGCACGCCGGTGACCGGCTCGATCATCGACACGTACCGCTTCATCCTCGCGCAATACGCGACCATCTCGGCATCGGAGATCGCGGTGCCGACCCTCGCGGTCAACGTCGATGCGGGCAGTAATCCGGGCGGCGGTGATTATGTCTATTCGGGTCTATCTATCCAGAACCTCAACCGGGGCAAGATCGAGACGGCGAAGATGGACCGCGTCGCCTTTACGGTCGACCTGGGCCAGCCGGGCAGGCCCGCGAAGATGACCGGCGAATTGTCCGGCCTGGCCATCTACGAATTCGACCCAACCGCCGTGAGGGCCGCGCTCGATCCGCAAGGATCGAACGACGACAATTTTCACAGGATTTATCGGCGCATCTCGGTCAACTCCTATGTCGTGACGGCGGCTCCCGGCATGCGCATGCAGGTGGACGGCTTCACCTTCGACGACATTGCCATCCGGCCCTCGAAATTCCGGCCGGCCGAGATCATCGCGCTGATGCCGGCCGACGGCTCGATCCCAACGCCGGCGCAGTCGCGCGACATGATCGCGAAAGTGGCTGATTTCTTCGAAGGCTTTCAGATCGGCAAGGCCGAAATTGGCCGGCAAACGGTCGAGACGCCGCAAGGAACGGGGCGGCTCAACGCGGTCAAATACGATCAGGACAGAATAGCGCTGGAGGGCCTCGACATCCCGATGCCGCAGGGCCAGCTCAAGATGGACCGCTTCGCGTTGAAGTCCTTCAGCGCGGCAAATCTGATGCGCTGGGCGGCGAGTCTCCAAACGCCGGGACGGCCGCCCTCGCCCGATCAGATGGTCGGCTTGTTCCGCGTGCTCCAGGGCGCCGAGATCAAGGGCGTGGTCTCGCCGTACAAGACGACGCGGCAGCTCTTCACCATTGATACGATCAGCCTGAACTGGGGGCAGTTCGTCGGACCGATCCCGAGCACGGCCAATCTGGTCGTGAAGATGGTCGCGCCGACCGATCCCGCCAATCCGGCGCTGCAGCCGCTGATCATGGCGGGCGTGGACAAGCTGGCGATCGATCTGGATCTCGGCGCGGCCTGGACGGAATCGTCGGGCGCGTTCGCGCTGGCGCCGGCCACGCTCGATCTCGGCAGCCTCGCCAGGCTGCAGGCCCGCATCGCGCTCGCCAATGTGCCGCGCGGCCTGTTCACGACCGATCCGGCGCAGGCGATGGGTCAGGCAGCGCAGGTCGAAACCGGCGCGCTCGAGGCCTCGCTGCGTGACGGCGGCGTGGTCGATCTCGTCGTGGCGCAGTTCGCACGCATGCAGAACGTCAGCCGCGATGCCGCCCGCAGCGCCATCGTCGCGATGATCAGGGCGCAAGGCGAGAAGATCGCAGGGACCAACGGCGATGCCAGGGGCGCGGTCGACGCGCTCGCCGGATTCGTGGAAACGCCGGGGCAGACGCTGACCATCAAGCTGACGCCCCGCGCCAAGGTGCCGCTGATGCAATTGGTGCAGCTCTCGCAAACCGACCCGCAGAGCGCGCTGGCGCAGTTCCGGATCGAGGCGTCGACGGGACTGTAGGCCCGCGGCGGCGGTGCGCTCCCTCGCCCCGTTCTTACGGGGAGAGGGTTGGGGTGAGGGGCAGCTTCCGCAATCACGGTCAGAGTTGGACTCGCGGAGAGTCCCCCTCACCCGGATCGCATCTTCGATGCGATCCGGCCTCTCCCCGCACGCGGGGAGAGGCAAGAACATCACTTCTGCGGCAGGTTCACCCGGATGTGCAGCTCGCGGAGCTGCTTGGTAGTGGCTTCCGAGGGCGCGCCCATCAGGAGGTCCATGGCCTGCTGGTTCATCGGGAACAGCGAGATCTCGCGCAGATTCGTGGTGCCGCAGAGCAGCATCACGATGCGGTCGACACCCGCGGCCATGCCGCCATGCGGCGGGGCGCCGTACTGGAAGGCGCGGTACATGCCGCCGAAGCGGTCGACCACTTCCTGCTCGCCGTAACCTGCGATCTCGAACGCCTTTACCATCGCTTCCGGCACGTGGTTGCGAATGCCGCCCGAGGCGATCTCGTAGCCGTTGCAGGTGATGTCGTACTGGAACGCCTTGATGGTCAGCGGGTCCTGGCCCTTCAGCGCCTCCAGGCCGCCTTGCGGCATCGAGAACGGGTTGTGCGAGAAGTCGACCTTCTTGTCGTCCTCGTTGTACTCGTACATCGGGAAGTCGACGATCCAGGCGAGCTCGAACCGCTCCTTGTCGGTGAGGTTCAACTCTTCGCCGACCTTGTTGCGGGCAAGACCCGAAAATTTCCAGAACTTGTCGGGATCGCCGGCGACGAAGAAAGCGGCATCGCCTTCCTTGGTGCCGAGCTGCGCGCGGATCGCGGCAGTGCGCTCGGGCCCGATATTGTTGGCGAGGGGACCTGCGCCCTCGCCGCCCTCGCGCCACATGATGTAGCCGAGGCCGGGCTGGCCCTCGCCCTGCGCCCAGGAGTTCATGCGGTCGCAGAACGCACGAGAGCCGCCGCCCGGCGCCGGGATTGCCCAGACCTGGTTCTTGGGAGCTTCCAGCATGCGCGCGAACACCTTGAAGCCGGAGCCGCGGAAATGCTCGGAGACGTCCTGCATCTCGATCGGGTTGCGCAGGTCCGGCTTGTCGCTGCCGTACTTGCGCAGCGCCTCGGCGAACGGAATGCGGCGCCAGTTCTTGCTCACCGGCTTGCCCTTGGCGAATTCCTCGAACACGCCGGTGATCACCGGCTCCATCGCCGCGAACACGTCTTCCTGCGTGACAAAGCTCATCTCGACGTCGAGCTGGTAGAACTCGCCCGGCAGGCGGTCGGCGCGCGGGTCCTCGTCGCGGAAGCAGGGCGCGATCTGGAAATAGCGATCGAAACCCGACATCATCAAGAGCTGCTTGTACTGCTGCGGCGCCTGCGGCAGTGCGTAGAACTTGCCGGGATGGATGCGCGAGGGCACCAGGAAGTCGCGTGCGCCTTCCGGCGAGGACGCGGTCAGGATCGGCGTGTTGAACTCGAAGAAGCCCTGCCCCTCCATGCGCCGACGCATCGACTTGATGATCTCGACGCGCGTCATGATGTTCTGGTGCAGCTTCTCGCGACGCAGGTCCAGGAACCGATATTTGAGCCTGATGTCTTCGGGATATTCCTGATCGCCGAACACCGGCAGCGGCAGGTCGCCGGCCGGGCCCAGCACCTCGATCTCGCTGACATAGACCTCGACCTTGCCGGTCGGCAGATCGTCATTGTCGGTGCCCTCGGGGCGACGGCGGACCTTGCCGTCCATCTTGACCACGAATTCCGAGCGCAGCTTTTCGGCCAGCGAGAACGCCGGCGAGTCCGGATCGACCACGCACTGGGTCAGGCCGTAATGGTCGCGCAGGTCGATGAACAGCACGCCGCCATGGTCGCGAACGCGATGGACCCAGCCCGAGAGGCGGATCGTCTCGCCGATGTTGCCCTCGCGGAGCGCGCCGCATGTATGTGACCGGTAGCGATGCATGGTCGTCCCAAAATCAATGTCTGAAGGAAGCGAATCGGACCGTCTGTCATGGCCGGTCCGAGATTGCGGCAGGGTTTACCCGACGCGACCCAAGGCGGCAACCAAGGGAAATGCCTGTTTTGGACCCGAACCGCCATTTTTGGCTTATCAGAGGGCAAGGCTTTGCCATCAGGCGTTCCAGCCCTATCTTGAGCCTATGACGGTACATTTCCCCTTCCAGAACTCCTATTCGGCGCTGCCGGACAGCTTCTTTGCCCGCGTCGCACCGACCCCGGTCGCCGCGCCCCGGCTGATCAAGCTGAACCGGCCACTGGCAATTCAGCTTGGGCTCGATCCGGACCTGCTTGAAACCCCTGAGGGTGCCGAGATCCTGGCCGGCAAGTCGGTTCCGGCCGGAGCCGATCCCATCGCCATGGCCTATGCCGGCCACCAGTTCGGGCATTTCGTGCCCCAGCTCGGCGACGGCCGCGCCATCCTGCTCGGCGAGGTCATCGACAAGGACGGCATCCGCCGCGACATCCAGTTGAAGGGCTCCGGCCCGACCCCGTTCTCCCGCCGCGGCGACGGCCGCGCCGCGCTGGGTCCGGTCCTGCGCGAATACATCGTCAGCGAGGCGATGCACGCGCTGGGCATCCCGACCACGCGCTCGCTTGCCGCCGTCGTCACCGGCGAACACGTCATCCGCGAGACCGCGCTGCCCGGCGCGGTGCTGACCCGAGTCGCCTCCAGCCATATCCGCGTCGGCACCTTCCAGTTCTTCGCCGTCCGCCGCGACACCGAGGCGGTGCGCCGGCTCGCCGACCACGTCATCGCCCGGCACTATCCGGAGTTGCTGCAGGCCGCGCGCCCCTATCACGACCTGCTCGCGAGCGTCGTCGCGCGCCAGGCCGAGCTCGTGGCGCGCTGGCTGCTGGTCGGCTTCATCCATGGCGTGATGAACACCGACAACTCATCGATCTCGGGTGAGACCATCGACTACGGTCCCTGTGCCTTCATGGATGCCTACAATCCCGCGCAGGTGTTTTCCTCGATCGACGAGATGGGCCGCTATGCCTATGCCAACCAGCCGCGCATCGGCTTGTGGAATCTGACGCGGCTTGCCGAATGCCTGCTGCCGTTGTTCTCGGACGAGCAGGAGAAGGCGGTTGCAGAAGCCCAGGACATTCTCGGCGCCTTCTCCGACCAGTTCAGCGCGGCCTATCAGGCCGGCCTGCGCAGGAAGGTCGGCCTGTTCACCGAGCGCGACGGCGACGAGGCTCTGATCCAGGACCTGCTCGACGCCATGGCCAAGAACCAGGCCGACTTCACCCTCACCTTCCGCAAGCTCGGTGACGCCGCAGCCGGCGACGCAGCCGACGCGCGCGCGCAGTTCATGGAGCCCGGCGCATTCGACGAGTGGGCCGGACGCTGGCATGCGCGCATCGCGCTCGAACCGCAGACCGCGGCGGAGCGGCAAGCGGCCATGCACGCCGTCAATCCGATGTTCATCCCGCGCAACCACCGCGTCGAGGCGGTGATCCAGGCCGCGGTGAACGATGACGATTACACACCGTTCGAGGAATTGGTGAAGGTGCTGGCGAGGCCGTTCGATGACCAGCCGGACTACGCCGCCTACGCCGATCCGCCGCTGCCGGACCAGCGGGTGCTGCAGACGTTTTGTGGGACGTGAGGCGGGCGCGACCGCGCACCACCATCTCTAATTGGTTCACTGCAGGGATTGCGCCTTCCGCGGTGCATCCTCCTCCCGCGGGCGTTGTGGACACGTCCCGCGCACGGGAACCGCTGTCATCAAACTGAAACACACGCGCTCTAACCGCCTGTCAGGGTCGTCTTGCCGGAGACGTCCATCCTCCAACCGTCCCGACAGCGCGCCATGCCCTTCAAATTCATCCACCTCACCGATACCCATTTGGCGAACCCGGGCGCGACGCTGTACGGCCTCGACCCGCGCGCCCGGCTGGATGCGGCGATCGCCGACATCAACAAGCATCAGTCCGACGCTGCGTTTGCTGTGGTGACCGGCGACCTCACCCATTGGGGCGAGCCTCAGTCCTACGCCAACTTCGCCGAGGCGATGGCCGCGCTGAAGATGCCTTACATCGCCATGGTCGGCAATCACGACAAGCGCGTCACCTGCCTCGACGCGCTGAAGGCCGCGCCGCGCGATTCCAACGGCTACGTGCAGGGCACGCGCACCACCGAGCACGGCCTGTTCGTCTTCCTCGACACCCTGGACGAGACCAGCCACGCCGGCGAGATGTGCGCCAAGCGCCTCGGCTGGCTGGCGAGCACGCTGGCCGCCGCGCCCGCGGACATGCCGCTCGTCGTGTTCATGCACCATCCGCCGTTCCCGGTCGGCGTGCACGCGATGGACGAGATCGGGCTGAAGCAGAGCGCGGAATTCGCCGAGGTGATCGCGCCTTATCGCGCGCGCATCCGCCATCTCTTCTTCGGCCATGTGCACCGGCCGATCTTCGGCAGCTGGGGCAGGATCCCGTTCTCGACCCTGCGCGGCACCAACCACCAGGTCTGGTTCGAGCTTGACCAGAGCGCGCCGCACCTCGCCAGCCACGAGCCGCCGGCCTACGGCGTCGTGCTGATCGACGACGAGAACCTCGTCGTGCACAGCCACGACTTCCTCGACACCAGCCTGCGCTTTCCCTTCGCGCCACCGGCAGGAGTGGACGGCCGCGACTACGCGCTCAATTTCCGGGCGCCATGAGATGAGCCTCGCTGAACCCGCGGCTCTCCCGGTCGCGACTTCGGCGGCACCGCGTCTGCACGTCCTGAAGCGGTTCTCCAACCGCTTCAAAGCCTCGTTGCCCGCCTACCTGCTGCTGCTGCCTTCGCTGGTCTTCCTCGCGCTGTTCACCTATGGCGCGATGGGCCGCGTGCTCATCGATGCGCTCTATCAGCGCGCCACGCCGAAGGTGCCGCTGCGCTTCGTCGGTCTCGACAATATCGCGTCGGTGCTGGCCGATCCTGCCTTTACCGGCGCCGTCGTCAACAACCTGATCTACGCCGTGGGGACGGCGGTGCCGAGCATCGCCCTCGCGCTGCTGTTCGCGCTGGCGCTTGCGCGCACCCATGCCGTGAACAGCGCGCTGCGCGCCGCGCTGTTCCTGCCGGTGTTGATCCCGATGGTCGCGGCATCAGCGCTGTTCCTGTTCATCTTCCTGCCCAATGTCGGCCTGCTCGACTACTACATCGGCCGGCTGCTTCCGGTGCTGCCGAACTGGCTCGGCGACCCCGACATCGCGCTCTATGCGATCATGATCATCACGATCTGGAAGAACGCCGGCTATTACATGCTGTTCTTCCTCGCCGGCCTCCAGGCGGTGCCCGAGGACGTGATGGAAGCCGCGCATCTCGACGGCGCGGGCCCATATCAGCGCCTGCGCCACATCATCCTGCCGGAGCTCAAGCCCACCTTCCTGTTCGTCACCGTCATCGCGATCCTCAACGCGGTGACGCAGGTCGACCACGTCTTCGTCATGACCCAGGGCGGGCCGTCAAATTCGACCAGTCTCGTGCTGTTCTACATCTACCAGCAGGCGGTGGAGCACTACGACATCGGCAAGGCCTCGGCGGCGACGCTGCTGACGCTGGCCGCGCTGATGGGCCTCACCGCGCTCTCCTTCCGGACCATGGCGAACCGCGAGGGCGGGTCATGAAGCTGATCGACCACCTGTTCAGGGACGCCCCGCTCGCCACAAGGGGCGAGATCACGCCGAAGCTCGGCTTTTTGCTGACCGTGCTGCTTGCGATGGTCTGGCTGATCCCGTTTCTGTGGATGGTCGTGGCGACGCTGCGCCCGGCCTCGGACGGCATCAACGCCATGGCCGAACTGATGCCGAGCCTGAAGCCGACGCTCGACAATGTCAGGGATGCCTGGGAGATCGGCGATTTCCCGCGCTACACGCTCAACACCACGATCATCTGCACCGGCATCCTGCTGGTGCAGTTCGTCACGATCACGCTGGCGGGCTTTGCCTTCGCCCGCCTCGACTTCGCCGGCAAGACGCTGATCTTCTACCTGTTCCTGATGCAGCTGATGCTGGTGCCGGTGCTGCTGATCGTGCCGAACCTGTCGCTGGTGGCGCAGCTCGGCCTCTACGACACGCTCGCCGGCGTGATGATGCCGTTCTTCGCCTCCGCCTTCGGCACCTTCCTGATGCGGCAGGCGTTCGAGGCAATCCCGACCGAGCTGGAAGACGCCGCCCTGATCGACGGCGCCAGCCTGCTCCAGCGCATCCGCCACATCTACGTGCCGCTGTCGATGCCGAGCTTCTCGGCCTTCGCCATCATCTCCGTGACCAGCCACTGGAACGACTTCCTGTGGCCGCTGATGGTGATCAATTCGCCCGACAAGCGGCCGCTCACGGTCGGTCTCTCGGTCTTCACCAAGACCGCCGAAGGCACGCAGGCCTGGGGCACCATCGCCGCGGGCACGCTGATGGTGATCGCGCCGCTGCTCGTCACCTTCCTGATCTTTCAGAAACGCTTCATCAGCTCTTTCGTCACCTCAGGCATCAAATAGGAGATTTTCCGATGCTGTTCTCCCGCAGGCTCATGCTCGGCCTTGCCATGGCAGGCACTATGGCAGGCGCCCTCGCCTTCCCGGCGATGGCCGAAGGTCCCACCGAGATCGACCTTTTCTTCCCCGTTCCCGTCGACGGCAAGCTCGCCCGCGACATGGGCACGTTAATCAAGGAGTTCAACGAGACCCATCCCGGCGTCAAGGCGACCGCCGTCTACACCGGCTCCTATGACGACACGCTGATCAAGACGCGCGCCGCGATCAAGGCCGGCAAGCCGCCGGCTGCCGTGATCATGTCAGCGAACTTTCTGCTCGACATGCAGATCGAGAACGAGCTCACCAATCTCGACAGCCTGATCGCTGCGGACGGCACCACCAAGGAGAAGTTCCTGGGCCAGTTCTTCCCGGCGCTGCACGGCAATGCCGTGATCAACCGCTCGGTCTACGGCGTGCCGTTCCACAATTCGACGCCGCTGCTCTACATCAACGCCGACAAGGCCAAGGAAGCCGGCCTTGATCCGAACAAGCCGCCGCAGACCTGGGCCGAGCTCACCGACTGGGCCAAGAAGCTGACTAAGCGCGAGGGCGACAAGGTGACCCAATGGGGCATCGCGATCCCCTGCGCCTACGACTATTGCGGCTGGATGATGGAAACGCTCACCATGAGCAATGGCGGGCGCTACTACAACGAGGAGTTCGGCGGCGAGGTCTATTACGACACGCCCTCGATGCTCGGTGCGCTCACCTGGTGGAACGACCTTGTCTACAAGCACAAGGTCCACGCGCCCGGCGCGACGCCCGGCCCTGCCGTCAGCACCTCCTTCATCTCCGGCAATGCCGCGATGATGATGCTGTCGACGGGCTCGCTCACTTACGTGCGCGACAACGCCAAGTTCAATTACAAGGTCGCCTTCATCCCGCGCAACGTCCGCAACGCCGTGCCGATCGGCGGCGCCTCGCTGATCGTTCCGGCCGGTCTCGAAGCGGAGAAGCAGAAGGCCGCCTGGACGCTGATCAAGTGGATGACCTCGCCGGAGAAGAGCGCCTGGTGGAGCCGCGCCACCGGCTATTTCGCGCCGAACATGGCCGCCTACAAGACGCCCGACATGGTCGAATTCCTCAACAAGAACCCGGACGCCAAGACCGCCGTCGAGCAGCTCGACGTCGCAAAACCCTGGTTCGCGACCTACAAGACCGTGCCGGTCCGCAAGAACCTCGAGGACGAGGTGATGCTGGTCCTGAACGGCAAGAAGCAGCCGAAGGAAGCCCTCGCCGCCGCGCAGAAGGCCGCCGACGAGACGCTCAAGCCGTACAACGCAGAGACCTCGCTGAAGCTGCCGTAAGGACCGCCGACAACGGCAACAAACATCGGCGCTCCGTCATGCGGGGCGCCGAATTCGTTTGGGCGGGTCTGTCCATTAACTCCCCGTCCACCATCCGGCTGCCCACGCCGCCGGTAACCACGAGAATTAACAGACCCTCAACGTGCTCCCGACAAATCTACCAATGTTTCTGGAGGTTTCGCCGTGGATCTGTTGGTTATTGAGTTCCTGGGACTGGCTCTGGTCGCCATGTGCGTCCTCGTGGTGGCGCTGCCCTGCGCGCGAAAATCCACGCAGCGGGTCCGCTACGAATAGGATTTTCATCGGAAAATGGCGCCTCCGGCCCAAAAGCAAGGCTCGAATTCGCATCGAGCCCCTTGACATCACAGCACTTTCGGCAGAACGGCTGATATCACGTGTCATGGGCCGTTCATGGATTTGATTATCACCACCGCTGACCTCGCGGCTGCCTGCAGCCGGCTGGCCAAGCACCCCGTTATCACCGTCGATACCGAGTTCCTCCGCGAGACCACCTATTACCCGCTGCTGTGCGTGGTGCAGATGGCCAGCGCCGAGGAAGCTATTGTCATCGACACCCTGGCCGAGGGGATCGACCTCAAGCCGTTCTTCGAGCTGATGGCCAACGAGGGCGTGCTGAAGGTGTTTCACGCCGCCCGCCAGGACATCGAGATCATCTGGCACCAGGCCAATATCATCCCGCATCCGGTGTTCGACACCCAGGTTGCCGCGATGGTGCTCGGCTACGGCGACAGCATCGCCTATGACGCGCTGGTCGAGAAGGTCACCGGCCACCGCCCGGACAAGACCCACCGCTTCACCGACTGGTCGCGCCGGCCGCTGACCAAGGAGCAGATGCATTACGCGGTGTCCGACGTCACCCATCTGCGCGACGTGTTCGCAGCGCTCGACGCCGACCTGAAGAAGCGCCGCCGCAGCGAATGGGTCTCCATCGAGATGGAAGTCCTGACCTCGCCGAGGACCTACGACTTCCACCCGGAGCGCGCCTGGGAGCGGCTGAAGACGCGGGTGCGCAAGCCCAAGGACCTCGCGGTGCTGATGGAGGTCGCGGCCTGGCGCGAGCAGGAGGCGCAGAGCCGCGACGTGCCGCGCGGCCGCGTGCTGCGCGACGAGGCGATCACCGACATCGCAACCCACGCGCCCACCACGTTGGAGAAGCTCGCGCATCTGCGCTCGGTGCCGAAAGGATTCGAGAAATCCAAATGGGGCGCGGACATCGTCGCGGCGGTCGAGCGCGGGCTGGCGCGGGACTTTGCCAAGCTGCCCAAGCTGGAAAAACCGCGCAACAATTCCAACGGCGCCGCCATCGTCGAGCTGCTGAAGGTGCTGCTGCGGATGACCGCGGAGCGCCATGCGGTCGCAAGCAAGGTCATCGCGACCGTCGACGATCTCGAGGAGATCGCGGCGGACGACGAGGCGGACGTACCGGCCTTGCGCGGCTGGCGCCGCGAGCTGTTCGGCGACGCCGCGCTGAAACTGAAGCGCGGCGAGCTCGCACTGGCGATCGAGAAGGGCCGCGTGATCGGGGTACAGCGGGCGTAGCTGTCGGCTGCTTCCGCAGCGTCATTGCGAGCGAAGCGAAGCAATCCAGAGTCTTTCCGCGGAGACAGTCTGGATTGTTTCGTCGCCAGCGCAAAATCGCTTCGCGATTTCGCGCGGGCTCCTCGCAATGACGGGGAGAGAGCCTTACGCCGGCGTCAGCTTCGCCACCTCGCCCTTCATGTCATTCAGCACGCCCGAGATCGCGGCGACCAGCTCGTCGATCTGGGCCTTGGTCGTGATCAGCGGCGGACAGATGGCGATGGCATCCAGCATGTTGCGCGAGATCACACCGCGCTCCTGGAGCATGCGGCTGGCGATGCCGCCCACGGCGCCCGGCGTGCTGGCGGCGGTCTTGCGGCCCTTGTCGAGCACGAGCTCGAGCGCTGCGATCATGCCGACGCCGCGGACCTCGCCGACCAGCGGGTGGCTCGCCAGCTCCCGCAGCTTGCCCTGCATGTAGCCGCCGAGCTCGGCGGCATGCGCGACCAGGCCGCGCTCCTCGATGATCTTGAGGTTCTCCAGCGCAATCGCCGAGCCGACCGGATGGCCGCCCGCGGTAAAGCCGTGGCCGAGCACGCCGATCTTGTTGCTCTCGTCCGCGATCGGCTCGAACATGCGGTCGTTGAGGATGATCGCCGACAGCGGGAAATAGCTCGAGGTGATCTGCTTGGAGACCACGATCGCGTCCGGCTTGATGCCATAGGTCTCGCAGCCGAACATCTTGCCGGTGCGGCCGAAGCCGCAGATCACCTCGTCGGCGACCAGCAGGATGTCGTACTTCTTCAACACCTTCTGGATCTTGTCCCAATAGGTCGCCGGCGGCACGATGACACCGCCTGCTCCCATCACCGGCTCACCGAAGAAGGCGGCGATCGTGTCAGGCCCCTCCTTCTGGATCAGCGCATCGAGCTCCTCGGCGCGGCGCGTCGCGAAATCCTCCTCGCTCTCGCCGGGGGCGCCGTCCTTGTAGAAATGCGGCGAGCCCGTGTGCAGGATGTTCGGCAGCGGCAGGTCGAACGAGCGGTGGTTGTTCGGAAGGCCGGTGAGGCTCGCGGAGGCGATGGTGACGCCGTGATAGGCACGCAGGCGGCTGATCACCTTCTTGCGCTGGGGCTGACCGAGCGCGTTGGAGCGATAGGCGATCAGCTTCAACACCGTGTCGTTCGCCTCAGAGCCGGAATTGGTGAAGAACACCTTGCTCATCGTAACAGGCGCGAGCGCGACCAGCTTCTCGGCGAGGTCGATCGAGGGCCCGTGCGATTTGGCGGAGAAGGTGTGGTAGAATGGCAGCGCCTGCATCTGCTTGTGCGCCGCCTCGACCAGCCGCTTCTCGTTGAAGCCGAGCCCGACGCTCCAGAGGCCCGCCATCGCTTCGAAATAGCGCTTGCCCGTCGCGTCGAAGACATAAGGCCCCTCGCCGCGCTCGATCACGAGGGGGCCGGCCTGCTGATGCGTGCGCGCGTTGGTGTAGGGATGGAGCTGATAGGCCACATCCCGGGCCTCTTGCGAATTGGGCAGCATGGACATTTGCGAAGATCCTTGAAAGCGTCACGTCGCAGGCAGAGCCGGCGTCATCACTTGATGGCAAGTACCTTGGCTATTGCGACAGCGCAAAACATGCAACGCCAATTCGTCGGCAGCAAACGCTCAGCAGCGATGCACAAAGCCGCATGTCACAAATCCGCACATGACAGAACCGCACATCACAGAGCCGCACGGTGGCAGCTCTCACGCCGCGCCGTCGTCGCCACCATCGTCGGCGACGGCGCCGGCTTCCCTCACCTCCACCAGCGCCATCGAGAGCAAGTAGAGTGTCGTGGGCAGCCCAAGCCTGCGCGCCCTCTCGGCGGCACGCGAAAGATCGCTCGCCAGCTCCTTGAGCTCCTCTCCCCGTGACAATCTCTCACCCCATCCGCCGGTTGCGGACGCCTACACCGCAACGGCGCCGCTGGTTCTGATCAGTTCGGCGCTGGACTGCAGTGTAGCAAAATTTCCGATGACATTCACTACCGCATCCCTGTAGGCGGCGGCATCGTCCGCGCCCGGCTGCCGGCAGGCCGCGGCGTCAGTGACCACCTGGTAGCGATGGCTGCGATGAAACCCGTCGACGGCGGTGGCCAGGATAGTCTCGTCCAGGGAAAAGCCGATCAGAATGCAGCGCGTGGTGCGGATACTGGACATGTAGTCTACAAACCGCGACGAGCTGTAGGCGGACGGCAGCGGGTGCTCGAACGTCATCTCCCCCGGCCGCGGCCTGGTTTCCGCGATCCAATCGGTCAGCCCGGATGCCGGATTGAACCAGGCCGCCTGCGCGATGCGCTTCAGGTGCATGACCGGCCACAAATTGCTGCGCCACAGCGTGAGAAGTTCCAGGCAACGCGCCGTCACCGCATCGCCGTCGAGGACGACATGGCGACGGCCGGGGGTCAGATATTCGACCTGAAGATCCGCACAGACCAGTATCGGCGGATCTTCTTGCATGGAAGCCAGCATCTCGTTGCGCGCAGCTGCACCAGTTTCAACGGTCGGCAAATGCGAGGTCCCGCAGCGGTGAGGTCACCGCCCGCCCCGCGGAGGCATCAAGCACGCCCGGCCGGTCCCAATCGCCCTCGGGACGGATGATCACATAGGGATCGCTCTCCAGCGTGATGGCGTCCGGGCCCGGCTCGATCTCCAGCAACATTTCTGTGTAGGAGAAATCCGAGAACGTGATCTTGCGGTTGTGACCGAGCGGCTTGGCGCCGAAATGGGCCCAGAAATCGACCAGCCGGTCCTGCGCCTGGCCGTAGATCTTGCGAAAGCCCTTGCGCTTCACATAGTCGACGCTGGCCTGCACCAACTTGAACGAGACGCGCGAGCGCCGATATTGGTGACGCACCGCGAGCCGCTCCACCTTGGCGAAATCGCCGAAGAACCGCACCCGCAGGCAGCCCGCAGGCTCGTTGCCGACGAAGCCGATGAAATGCGCGGCGACCATGTCGTTGCCGTCGAACTCCTCCTCGAACGGACAATCCTGCTCGGCGAGATAGACCGCCGAGCGGATGGCGGTCACCAGCATGAGATCGTTCGGATCGCGCGCGAGACGGATGGTGATGGCGCGGGAACAGGGCTTGGCGAGAGGAATCCTAGTACCGTGCATCTGCAAAGCTCCTTGATTGGATGATCGCGCCTGGCATGCGCATCGGCTGCCGATGCCAGGGACGCTCGTAGCACCAAAGGTCGGGTTGGAAGCTCGGGACGGGCGCAAAGCCCGTCGCCTTCATGATGTCGCGTCCGGCCTCCGTTGACGGCTGCGCATAGCAATCCGCGCCGCGAAACCTTATCTGTCGCAGATGAGCCGCGGCCTTGCCGAGACCGGCGATGCCGCGCCCCGTCGCCGCGATCGCCCAGATGTAGATGGCCGCGACGTTTTCGTCCGCGGACGCGAGATGGCGGGTCTCGGGCGCGGTGAGGCAGATCTCGTCGAGCAGCAGCGCATCGTGTCCGCGATCATTGAGAAACAGGAAAGCCATGCCGCCGACGAGGCGGCCCTTCCGGCTGAACGTCAGGATGCTTTGAGGATCGAATGTGAAGTACCTCGCAAGCTCCGCTGCGCCGATCTGCACGCCCGGCACCAGCCGATGCGCCATATCCGAAAGCGCCGCAATTTCGGAGAATTGCGCACAGCGCACGTCGACATCCGGGCTCAGCGGCAAGGCATCGAAATCGTGCCTTGCGGCAAACGAGCCCCTTTCCATACTCATATCACGCCTCTATCGTTCGAGGCTTTCGTGCCCCGCTATGATGATGAGCTTAGCGGTTGGGGATCAGGAGTATGCAGCAGTTATTGCACCGGGGTGCTGCGATGATGCAGCACCGTGAAGAAGCCCTGGATGCGTCCTGGGATGATTTGAAGCTGTTTTTAGCGTGCGCAAAATATAAAAGTTTCCGCAATGCGGCCGAAGAGCTCGGGCTCACCTCCACGACCTTGATGCGCCGCGTCGATCGGCTCGAAGAGAGGATCGGGTGCAAGCTGTTCCTGCGCGACCAGAGCGGACTCACGCTCAGCGATGAAGGCACCGCAATGATCGCCGACGTTGCGCATATGGAGCGTCATGCCTTCAACATCTTCCGCCGCGCCTCGCGATTGTCGAACGACACCTCGGGCACCGTGCGCGTCGCGGTGACGGAAGGCCCCGGGAATTTCTGGATCCTGCCGCGACTGATCGACTTCCAGAAGACCTACCGCAAGATCACGGTCGACCTGCGCTGCGCGATGGAGCAGGCCGACGTCGCGCGGCTCGAATCCGATATCGCGATCCAGCTCGAGCCGCCGACCAATCCCGATCTGATCGTCGCCAAGCTCGGCCGTCTCCACATCTATCCCTTCGTCTCCAAGGAGTACGAGACTCTCTACGGCGTGCCGACAACGCTCGCCGAATTGAAGAACCACCGCATCATCAAGCAGAGCGCGCCGCAGGTCGACGACGGCGCCTATGCCCGTGTGCTCGGGCTGAACTCGCTCGAGGGCATCGTCGGGATCAAGACCAATTCGTCGGTCGGCGTGCTCTATGCCGTCGAACGCGGCGCCGGCATCGGCTTCCTGCCGACGGTGTCGATCGCACTCGGTGCGTCGCTCGTTGCCGTCGATCTCGGCGTCAGCCACCACGCCGATCTCTGGCTCACCTATCACAGGGAGTTCCGCACCTCCGAGCGTCACAAGGTTGTGGTCGACTGGCTGAAGAAGATCTTCGACGCCAGGACCTATCCCTGCTTCCGCGACGAGTTCATCCATCCGAATGCGCTGGTGCCGATGATGACGGCCGCACGCGAGGGGTTTGGATTGGCGGGCTATGTCGCGGCAACACCGACCTGAGCGTGGACGAGCTTCAGCTCACCATTTGTATTCGAAGCCGACAGTACCCTGGTGCAAGGTGAGCTCGTTGCGGAACTTGCCGTCGTAATTGACGTAAAGCCGTGCCACGTTGGTCAGGCTGAACGAAGCCGAGGCACCGGCATCCGCGCCGTAGCGGCTCTCGCCGATGCCGGGGACCACGATGCTCTGGGCGCCCAGGCTGACCTGAATCGATCCCAGGTCCTGGTGGAAATTGTCGACGAGCTTGCCGTAGGCCGAGAGGTCCAGAATCTTCTGGTCGAAGATGAAGTAACGGCCGATCTCGGCGCCGATCATCACGCGTGCACGGGAGAGCACCGTCGAGCCGACGCTGAGCGGATCGAGACCGCCGGATTCCTGGAACGCGGCACTGGTGGCGCGCACATATTCGAGCGCGCCCTTGGGCACGATGCGCATCTGGTCCCTGGTCCAGTAATAGCTGATCTCGGTCAGCGCGCCGTCGACCGCGGCGCGATAGCCGGCGCTCGCAAGGCCAAGGCCGGTATCGCGGCTGGACTGGACCTTGCCGAAGCCGTGCACCACGGCAAAGGCCCAGGTCCATGGACCCTTGTCGACCGAACCATTGAAGCCAAGCTGGGTCAGGTCGAGCGTGGCCGACTGAAGCGCGAGCGGTACGTCGATGTCGGTGTGGCTCTGGTCGATAGAGAAGCCGATGTTGACGCCGGGCGCGAGCCGCGCGCCGAGTCCGGCGACGCCCCCAAACGTCCTGCGCTTGTCGCCGACGAAATCGCCCTGCGCCTCGGTACGGACCGAGATGCCGTAGCCCTCGAACCAGGTACGGTAGCGCGGATCCTCCGTGCTCGCGGAGGCACCGCCGCCGCCGGGATTGGTCCGGAACGACCGGTTGAAACCATTGGCGGCCTGGTTGCCCAGCCGCTCCAGAAATCCCGAGCCGAAATTGAGCATGCTGTTGCCGGCCGACTGATCGTAATTGGTCGCGGTCGGCATCGGGATCGGGGTCGGCGACGGTGTCGGCGTGGGTGTCGGGGTCGGAGTGGGTGTCGGACTTTGCGCCAGGACGGACGTCGCGGCCGACACCGTTACGACCAGCGCAAGCGCGACGGCTGCAAAGGTCTTGGCGACCGCTGCCGCGATCCGGCGGACGCGGTCCAGCCCGATCGTCTGCCGTGTCCCGGACGGCTGCGAGGTGCAGCGCATGACGACAAAATCCCAAAGCAAAAGGCGGCCCGCAAAAATGCAACACGAGCGGCTCGCGCCGTGTGGCGATTTGTGCCGAACTGCAACGAAGGGTCAACCGGTTGGCCCGCTGTCTCCGAGGCTATTGCCCTCGATTGTGGTTCCGCGGCCACAGGTCGCAAATTGCAGGCGATGGTGCCCACCCCGGTCTTGAAATTCGCACTCTGCTTGCTACCGCGCGATTTTCATGTTGCAATATCGGACACAATCGGAATTGGCCGCTCTGCTGTGCGTTTCGCGACATTGAGACTCAAGACTCGAACAGGCTTCCGGAAAACCCGTTTGTGGCGTGGCGCGCGAAAAGCGGCCGCGTCTTTTTTATCTAGTGGAGGAGACTAGCGATGCCGCAAAAGGGCACCGTCAAATGGTTCAACCCGACCAAGGGTTATGGGTTCATCAAGCCGAACGGCAGCGACAAGGACGTATTCGTCCATATCTCCGCCGTCGAGCGTGCTGGACTCTCCACCCTCAACGAGAACCAGGCGGTTGAATTCGACCTCGTGGAGAACCGCGGCAAGACATCCGCGGAAAACCTCAAGGTCTCCTGATTTCTCTCGAGCTTGACAAGCGAGGGATCATGACGTTGCCCCCGGCTCTGCCGGGGGATTTTGTTTGGGAACCAATCTTTTGCGGATGGACCTTACCCGCATTCCCGGTTATATCTCCGGAGATATCCTTAGAAGGCGAGCTGTGGCAACGAAATCCCAGCGAAAGGCCACCCGCACCCATCGCCGCCGCGCCGCGGCGCGCGGTCTGGTACGAGTTGAAGTCCAGGCCGCCAAGAAGGACGCGAGCCTCATCCGCGCCCTGGCGGAAACTCTGCGCGACAAACCGGATAGAGCCGCTGCACTTCGATCGACCCTCGCCAGCGCCCTCCTCGATCCCGACGTCAAGACAGCCTTCGACGTGTTTGGCTCCGAGCTTCCCGATGAAGCCTTCGACGGAGTGTTCGATCAGCCGCGGCGTGACGGCTGGCGAGAGGTCGACTTGTGAAATTTCTGGTCGACACCAACGTCATTTCCGAAATACGAAAACGCGAGCGTGCCGACCCGAACGTCATTCGTTGGGTCAATCAGACGCCGGCCTCGGATATCGGAACCAGCGTTTTGGTCCTGGCCGAAATTCGCCGAGGCATTGAACTGAAAAGGCGAAGCGATCCGCTCCAGGCGAAATCTCTCGACCGATGGTTTTCACAGATGAGGACACGACTCGCCGAACGGGTTCTTCCCATCGATGAAACCGTTGCCGAGACTTGGGCCTTTCTTGGAATTCCTAATCCGCTGCCGCTCGTCGATAGCCTGCTCGCCGCCACAGCCAAGGTCCATGGCCTGACGCTGGTGACGCGCAACATCGCCGATATCGAATCGACCGGAGTAGCTCTGCTCGATCCGTTTGCCACGCCGTGAGCGATAGACGGATGATCGAACGGCGCACCCGACTTGCCGGAGAGGAACGACCGCGAGTTTCCGCGTCTACTGATATGTGCGCAATGGCGAGGCAGCAGGTTACATCGAGTAAGCCTGAGGTGCCCAGCTCAGCGCACCACCGGCGCAACCAGAAAATTCTCCGAGGTTCCGCTGCCCTCCGTCCTGCAGACATCACCTTCGATCCGGACCTTGCCGGTCGCGAGCAGCCGCAGCGCTTCGGGATAGATGCGATGCTCGACTTCGAGGATGCGCTCGGACAGCGTGTCCCCCGTGTCGTGGTCGCTGACGGGCACCGCGCCCTGCATCACGATTGGCCCGGCGTCGGTCTCGGGGATGACGAAATGCACCGTGGCGCCCGACAGCTTGACGCCGGCGCGCAGGGCCTGGCCGTGCGGGTCGAGGCCGGGGAACGACGGCAGCAGCGAGGGATGGATGTTGAGCATCCGCCCGTACCAGGCCCTGGTGAATTCCGCCGTGAACAGGCGCATGAAGCCGCCGAGACAGATCAGCTCGATGCCATGCCGGTCGAGCGCTGCCTGCAGCACCTTTTCGAAGCCGGCGCGGTCCTTGCCGAACGGCTTGCTCTCGATCACCTCGGTCTTCACGCCGCTCGCCCTCGCCTTTTCGAGTCCGAGCGCATCGGGCTTGTTCGAGATGACGAGCGAGATCTCCGCCGGAAAGTCCGCGGCAGCGGCGGCCCTGATCAGCGCGGCCATGTTGGAGCCGCGTCCGGAGATCAGGATGGCAACGCGGCGCTTCATCACAGCGCCAGATCGAGGTGGCCGTTATAGACGACGCGATTCTCGCCTTCGGCCGGGATCACGGTGCCGAGCTGCGCCACGGTTTCGCCGGCGTCGGTGAAGACCTCGACGACCTCATCGACCTTGTCGGGCTCGACGATCGCGATCATGCCGATGCCGCAATTGAAGGTGCGCAACATTTCCAGCTCGGCGATGCCGGCCTGCGCCGCCAGCCATTTGAACACCGGCAGCACCGGCAGGCGTGCCAGATCGATGCCCACGCCGAGATGCTTGGGCAGCACGCGCGGGATGTTGTCGGTGAAGCCGCCGCCGGTGATATGGGCAAGCCCCTTCACCGCGCCGGTCTCGCGGATCGCGCGCAGGCAGGATTTGACGTAGAGCCGCGTCGGCGTCAGCAGCGCGCCGCCGAGCGTCATCACGGGCGCAAACGGCGCCTGTGCCGCGAAGCCGAGACCGGATTGTTCCACGATCTTGCGCACCAGCGAGAAGCCGTTGGAATGCACGCCTGATGAAGCAAGACCGATCACGGCGTCGCCCGCGGCGATGTCCTTGCGCGGCAGCAGCGTACCGCGCTCCGCAGCGCCGACGGCAAAGCCGCCGAGGTCATAATCGCCGTCCTTGTAGAGGCCGGGCATCTCCGCGGTCTCGCCCCCGATCAGGGCGCAGCCGGATTCCCGGCAGCCCTCCGCAACACCCGCGACGATCGCGGCGGTGGCCTCGGGATCGAGCTTGCCGCAGGCGAAATAGTCCAGGAAAAACAGCGGCTCGGCGCCCTGCACCACGAGGTCGTTGACGCTCATGGCAACGAGGTCGATGCCGATGCCGCCATGCAGCCCGGTCTCGATCGCGATCTTGACCTTGGTGCCGACGCCGTCGGTCGCGGCTACGAGGACCGGGTCCTTGAAGCCGGCCGCCTTGAGGTCGAACAGGCCGCCGAAGCCGCCGATCTCGGCGTCGGCACCCGGCCGTGCGGTGGCGCGCACCATCGGCTTGATCAGGTCGACCAGGCGGTTGCCCGCGTCGATATCGACGCCTGAATCGGCGTAAGTGAGGCCGTTTTTGCGGTCGGTCATGCCCGATTTCCAGTGGGTTTGCGGCTGGTTACGTCGAATTCCGGGGACACGCAATGGCTCGCATGGCGCTCCTGCCTATACTATGTAGATATCAACCGGTTCAGCCTCCCGCGGGGGCCGGATTCGAGGTCAGACCGGGTGCCGGGAAGCGCTTTCGTGAGTATTCCGAACATCATTACCCTGGGCCGCATCATGCTGGTCCCGATCATCGTCTGGGCCATCGTGTCGAGCCAAATGGAGGTCGCCTTCGCCGTCTTCCTGATCGCCGGCATCAGCGATGCCGTGGACGGCTTTTTGGCCAAGCGCTTCAACATGACGAGCGAACTCGGCGCCCTGCTCGATCCGCTCGCGGACAAGGCACTGCTGGTCTCGATCTACATGGCGCTCGGCATCTGGGGCGCGATCCCGCGCTGGATCGTGATCCTGGTGGTCTCGCGCGACATCATGATCGTCGCCGCCGTGATCGTATCCTGGTTGTTCGACCGGCCGGTCGAGATGAAGCCGTCGAAGGTATCCAAGCTCAACACCGTGGCACAGGTGGCGTTCGCGGCGCTGGTGCTGGCGGCGCTTGCCTTCGGCTTCAAGCCGGCACCTTATGATATCATCCTGATGGGCCTCGTCACGATCTTCACGCTCTCCTCCGTGTCGCTCTATCTCGTCGAGTGGCTGCGGCACATGAGCACGATCGAGGCCAAATGAGCCGGGATGCGGCCCCGCAAAAGGCCAAGTCTCACAAGATCAAGTCTCGCAAGATCACGTCTCGCACGAACAAGTCCCGCGCGATCAAGTCGAACCTCTCAAACGGGCCGGCGCGCCGGCATGGAGCAAAGCAAGCGTGGCAGGCCGCGTCCATCCCCGACAATTGGCGTTCGCACTTCCGCATGCGGAGAGCCTCAGCCGGGATAACTTTCTCGAAGGCCCCGCCAATGCGGCCGGTCTCGGCCTGATCGACAGCTGGCCGGAATGGCCGAACCGGATCATGTGGCTGGCCGGCCCGGAAGGAAGCGGCAAGAGCCATCTCGCCGCGATCTGGGCCGAGGAAGCCGGCGCCCGTTCGACCACGGCCAATGCGCTGACCGCGGCAGGCGTTCCGGGCGCGCTCGCCACCGGCGCGCTGGTGGTCGAGGATCTCAAGGCCAAGGATTTCGACGAGCGTGCCCTCTTTCACCTGATGAACCTCGCCCGCGAGGACGGCGCCTACGTCCTCCTCACCGGACGCGAGGTGCCGGCCGCTCTGGAGATCGAGCTTCGTGACCTGCGCTCGCGTCTGCGGGCCGTTCCGGTGGTCGCGCTGCTGCCCCCCGACGACCAGCTCTTTCGCGGCCTCATCGTCAAATTCTGCGCCGACCGCCAGCTCAATGTGGACGAGAGCGTCGTCGGCTACCTCGCCACCCGCCTGGAGCGGTCCTCGGCCGCGGCCCGGCAGGCCGTGGAGCTGCTCGACAGCGAAGCCCTCCGGCTCGGCCGTCCCGTGACCCGGGCGCTCGCCGCCGAGCTGCTCCGGGACGCCTGATCGGCCCCGTAGGCCCAACGCCTTCTGCAACGGCTTGACGCGGCGGAACGGCGGAACATCAATGTCATCGAAACGTCATCGCTGTAACACATGCTCCCCCCGGGTTTTGCGCATAAGTCGCAAAGTGAGGCGAGACAGGATGGACCGACTTCTGATGGACTCTGCGCAAGCTGTTGAAATTAAAGAAAAAGCCCCGGAAGCCGAGGGCCTGCCGGCGATCGCATCCAGTCCCGAACGGTTCATCAACCGCGAGCTGTCCTGGCTGCATTTCAACCGCCGCGTCCTGGAGGAATCGGTCAATCCCAGCCACCCCGTGCTGGAGCGGGTGCGATTCCTGTCGATCTCGGCGAATAACCTCGACGAGTTCTTCATGGTCCGCGTCGCCGGCATCAAGGCCCAGGTGCGCGAGGGCATTGCCGAGCGCAGCCCCGACGGCCTGACGCCGTCGGAGCAGCTCGCCCTGATCAACCGCACCGTCTCCCAGCTCGCCTCGGACCAGCAGGCGATCTGGCGCGACCTGCGCAGCGCGCTGGCCGAGGTCGGCATCGTGCTGGTCGACGGCAAGGACGTCTCCAAGTCGGAACGGACCTGGGTCGAGGACTATTTCCTCAACAACGTCTTCCCGCTGCTGACGCCGCTCGCGATCGATCCGGCCCACCCCTTCCCGTTCATTCCGAGCCTCGGCTTCACCATCGCGCTCCAGCTCACGCGCGCCGCCGACGGCAAACAGATGAACGCGCTGATCCGCATGCCCGGCAAGATCGACCGCTTCATCCGCCTGCCCGCCGAGGGCACGGTGCGCCTGATCTCGCTGGAGCAGGCGACCGCTCTGTTCATCAACCGCCTGTTCCCCGGCTACAATCTGCACGGCCAGGGCTCCTTCCGGATCATCCGCGACTCCGAGCTCGAAATCGAGGAAGAGGCGGAGGACCTCGTCCGCCTGTTCGAGACCGCGCTGAAGCGCCGCCGCCGCGGATCCGTGATCCGGCTCGAGATCGACGCCAAGATGCCTGAGGAGCTGCGCAGCTTCGTGCAGCATGCGCTGTCGGCGGCCGATGACGAGGTGTTCCTGGTCGACGGCGTGCTCGCCATGAACGAGCTCTCCCAGCTCACCCGACTCGACCGGCCTGACCTCGAATTCACCCCCTACGTGCCGCGCCATCCCGAGCGCGTGCGCGAGCATGGCGGCGACATCTTTGCCGCGATCCGGCAGAAGGACCTCGTCGTCCATCACCCCTACGAATCCTTCGACGTGGTGGTGCAGTTCCTCCAGCAGGCAGCGCGCGACCCTGATGTCGTCGCGATCAAGCAGACGCTCTACCGTACCTCCAACAACTCGCCGATCGTGCGCGCGCTCGCGGAAGCGGCCGAAGCCGGCAAATCGGTCACGGCGTTGATCGAGCTGAAGGCGCGGTTCGACGAAGAAGCCAACATCCGCTGGGCGCGCGATCTCGAACGCGCCGGCGTGCAGGTCGTCTACGGCTTCCTCGAACTGAAGACGCACGCAAAACTCTCGATGGTGGTGCGCCGCGAGGGCGGCAGTCTCACGACTTACGTCCATACCGGCACCGGCAACTATCATCCGGTCACCGCGCGCATCTACACCGACCTCTCCTACTTTACCTCCGATCCGACCATCGGCCGCGATGCCGCGCGCGTGTTCAATTTCATCACCGGCTATGCCGCGCCCAGCGACCTCGAGAAGATGGCGGTGTCGCCGCTGACGCTGCGCAAGCGCATCATCGAGCACATTCAGGGAGAGACTGCGCATGCGCGGCACGGCCGGACCGGCGCGGTCTGGATGAAGATGAACGCGCTGGTCGACCCCGACATCATCGACGCGCTCTACGAGGCCTCCCAGGCCGGCGTCCAGGTCGAGCTCGTGGTGCGCGGCATCTGCTGCCTCAGGCCCGGCATCCCCGGCCTGTCGGAGAACATCCGCGTCAAGTCGATCATCGGGCGCTTCCTGGAACACGGCCGAATCTACTGCTTCGGCATGGGCCAGGGCCTGCCGAGCGCGAAAGCGGCTGTGTATATCTCGTCCGCCGACATGATGCCGCGCAACCTCGACCGCCGCGTCGAGGTGCTATGCCCGCTGCAAAATCCAACGGTGCATCAGCAGGTTCTCGAACAGATCATGGTCGCCAATCTGAAGGACAATGAGCAGAGCTGGCAGTTGTTGCCGGACGGGTCGTCAACGCGTATGAAGACCGCGAAAGGCGAGGAGCCTTTCAACGTCCACAACTACTTCATGACAAATCCGAGTCTGTCTGGCCGTGGAAAGTCGCTCAAGGAATCCTCGCCGCGTCGTCTCACGCGCCGGAACGAACGTCATCCATCCTGATCGGGGATCCGCGACGTGAAGCGGCCGCGCAAGCGCGGCTCGAGCGTCGCGGTTATCGACATCGGCTCCAACTCGGTCCGTCTCGTCGTCTACGAGGGACTGACGCGGAGCCTCATCCCGATCTTCAACGAGAAGACCCTGTGCGGCCTCGGGCGCGAGGTGCAGAGCACGGGTCTGCTCGCGCCCGACGCCGTCGACAAGGCGCTGACCTCGCTCAAGCGTTTCCGCGCATTGTGCCGCGTGATGCAGGTCGGGCGCGTGTTCGCAATTGCGACCGCGGCCTGCCGCGACGCCTCCAACGGCCCCGACTTCATCGCCAAGGCCGAGCGCATCTGTGCGGTGCAGATCGAGATCCTGTCAGGACCCCGCGAGGCGCGGCTGTCGGCGCTGGGGGTGATCTCCGGCATCCATCTTCCCGACGGCATCGTCGGCGACCTCGGCGGCGGCTCGCTCGAGCTGATCGACGTGCGCAGGAACAGCGTGCGCAGCGGCGTGACGCTGCCGCTCGGCGGTCTCGCACTCCAGGACCTCGCGCACAAATCGCTCAAGCGCGCCGATCGCATCGTGCGCGAGGAGCTCGACGAGTTGCCGCAGCTCACCGCAGGCCGCGGTCGCACTTTCTACGCCGTCGGCGGCACCTGGCGCGCGCTCGCGCGCATCCACATCATCCAGAGCGGCTATCCGCTCCAGGTGATGCACGGCTATTCGATTTCGTCCGCCGAGGCGCTCGACTTCTCCCGCCGTCTCCGTCGCCTCGCTGCCGCCGACATGCTCGCCGACATCGAGATCGTAGCCGATGCGCGGCGCCCGCTGCTCACCTATGCGGCGCTTGTGCTCGAGCACGTCATCCGCGTTGCAAAGCCGAAGAACATCGTGTTCTCGACCTTCGGTGTGCGCGAAGGCCTGCTGCACGAGAAGCTGCCGGAGACCGAACGCAACAAGGACGGGCTGATCTGCGCGGCCGAGGAGCTGAACCAGTTGCTGTCACGCTCGGCGAAGCACGCCCGCGAGCTGATCGCCTGGACCGACCGCCTCGTGCGCGTCGTGAAGCTGCGCGAGACCGAAGAGGACCGCCGCCTGCGCCGCACCGCGTGCCTGCTGTCCGACATCGGCTGGCGTGTGCATCCCGACCATCGCGGCGAGCAGACGCTCAGCCTCGTCGTCAACGCCAATTTCGGCGCGATCACCCACACCGAGCGCGCCTTCGTCGGCCTGTCCGTATTCTATCGCTATGCCGGCCTGAGCGAGGAAAACCAGCCGCCGACCACGATGCAGGAGCTGTTGACGCCAGCCCAGCTCGAACGCGCGCGCCTGCTGGGCGCTGCATTCCGCGTCGCCCACCTGATCTCGGCGGCGCGTCCGGGCGTCCTGCCCGCCACGCATTTCCGCAGCGAGGGCCGTAAATTGATGCTGGTGTTCGAGCACCGGCTCGGAGACCTCGTCGCCGACCGAGTTGGCAGCCGCTTCCGCCAGCTTGCCCGCCTGATCGGCCGTGCCGGCTCGATCGTGAGGCGCTGACAATCAGAAGCAGCGCGACGCTGCCTGGCCGTCGGGGCGCGCAACGAGCGGCTGGTCACGGCTGTCCTCCGGCGCGACAACGGCTTTCAGTCCGCCGAGTTCGGAATCGGCGAGAACAAGCTGCCATCCATAGGCACTGAGCACGTCCTGAACGATCGCAAGGCCGAGGCCGGCGCCGTCGCCGCGCTCATCGAGCCTTACACCGCGTTCGAGCACGCGGGCGCGTTCAGCGGACGCGATTCCCGGCCCGTCGTCCTCGACCGAGATCGCCGGATTCGCGGTGGCATCGGCAGCAATACGTACTTTGCTCTTGGCGTGACGGGCGGCATTTTCCAGGAGATTGCCGAGCACTTCGGCCAGATCGGTGCGATCGAGCGGCACGCTCGGCTCGCCCGTTATGCAGATCTTGAATTCGAGCCGCTGCGCAGTGGGCGTGCGCGCCAGCGTAAGCACCAGGGACTCGACGAGCGGTCTGAGGGGCGTGGAAACTTCGCCGCGCTGTCGTGCCGTCCCCCGCGCCCGGGCGCGTGCCAGCTCGCGGTCGACGTGACGGCTCATCGTGTCGCCGACGGCTTCGATTGCCAGGGCGACGTTCTGCTCACCTCGCTGGCGCAATAGTGCGACATCGGCGGCGAGTGCGGCGAGCGGCGTCTTCAGCCCGTGCGCCAGGTCAGCGGCACGGCTGCGCGAACGCTCGATCTCGCGTTCCTGTGCGTCGATCAGGCTGTTTACCTCTTCCACCAGAGGCGTCACCTCGGCAGGGACATTGGCGGGCAGATGCTTGCGTTGCCCGGAGCGGACCTCCGCGACGCCGCGGCGAAGTGCGTCGAGCGGACGTAAGCCCAGCCCGACCTGGATCGAGGTGGCCGCCGCCAGCACCAGCCCCAGCAGGCCGAGCGCCAGCGTCAGCTCCATGGCGAATTGCGAGCCGGCGGCCGACACGCGAGCGAGATCGGCCGCCACAACGACGCGCACCGGCGTACGGCGGTCGCCGATGGTGAGCAGCACGCGGCGTTCACTGACCAGGAGCCGTGCGTTCGCAGGCCCGGGAACGACATGACGGTGCAGTTCGCTCGGCGACGGCTCGTCCTGCGGCAGATCCAGCGCCGTGTCCCACAGCGAACGCGAACGCAGCACCTGACCACCGTCGTCCGACACCTGCCAGTACAAGCCCGAAAGTGGATCGGAAAAACGCGGATCGGCCGGCGGCCGGCCCACCACCAGCTTGCCCTGCGCATCGGCGTCGATACCCGCGACGAGTTGCTTCAGATAGATGTCGAGGTCATCGCCGATGGTGCGCGTGACGTGGCGCTCGAACAGCAGCGTCAGCCCCGCGCCGGCAATCGTCAGCGCGATCAGGATAGCTACAAGCCCGCCGGCGACCAGTCGCAGCCGCAGCGAGCCCCAGCTCATGGCGACATCTCCGGTACCAGATAGCCGAAGCCGCGCCTGGTCTCGATCAGGTCGGCACCGAGCTTCCTGCGCACTCGACCGACCAGCACCTCGAGCGCGTTCGACTCGTGGTCCTCGCCGTGGCCATAAACGTTCTCGTCGAGTTCTTGCTGCGACACCACGCGGCCGCGGTGGTGCAGGAGAAAGGCGATCAGGCGGTATTCCAACGGCGACAACGCGACGGGTACGCCGCGCAACGTCACCTTCATCTGACGCTCGTCGAGCTCGACATCGCCCGCAACAATCCGTGGCGAGGCATGCCCCGCCGAGCGGCGCACGATCGAGCGCAGCCGCGCCAGCAATTCCTCCATGCGAAACGGTTTGGGCAGGTAGTCGTCGCCGCCCGCGTCGATCCCATCGACGCGCTCGGCCCAGCTGCCCCGCGCCGTCAGGATCAGCACCGGCATCGACCTTCCGTTGGCGCGCCAGCGCTTGAGGACCGCCAGACCGTCCATGCCGGGCAAGCCGAGATCCAGGACGACGGCACCGTAGTCCTCGGTATCACCGCGGAACCACGCTTCCTCGCCGTTGCGAACGGTTTCGACGACATAGCCGGCCGCGCGTAGCGCCTTCTCCACATCGGCGGCGATCCGTCGGTCATCCTCCACAAGCAGCAGCCGCATCACTTCTCCTTGATGCGTTCAATCTCGCCGCTGCGCGCGTCCACATACGCTTCGTAGAGGCGGCCCTTGTCGTCGACGAGGCGAAACTCATAGATCCAGCGGCCGCGCTCACGCTCTATTTCGACGCCGGCAACCTCACCCGGCAGCTTGCCACGGACGGATGCGAGGATGTCGGCGAGTGACTTGATCTCGCCTGCCTCGACCGCGTGGCGCACTGCGTCGGGCGCGCCTCTATCGTGGTCGCTTGCGGCCGCAGGCACCGACGGGAGCAGGACTCCCACCAGCAACGGCACCGCGAGAAATTCCAGAAAGCGAGATGGCTGCATCCATGAAGTATGCCGCAATCGACCTGACAGATCGCTGACGTGGATCAACAGGCGGCGGTCAGGGCGCTTCTGCCAATGTCCACGCATTGCCTTGCCGCATGATGTGGCCGGGCCATGCACACCGGAGAGAACCATGCGCAAGATCACCATCTTCACCGCAGCTGCCGGCGCCCTGCTCGCGGCCGCCGCGACCGCTCATGCCGGCAGCCTCGGGCGTCCCTGCACGGCAGCCCCGACAACCCGCTGGCTGCCGCTCGAAGAACTCCAGGCCAGGATCGAGGCCCAAGGCTACAAGGTTCAGAAGGCCAAGCTCAAGAACGCCTGCGGCGAACTCTATACGATCGACAAGTCCGGCAGCCGGGTCGAACTGTTCGTCGATCCGACCAATGGCCAGATCGTCGGCCAGCTGTAGAGGGCGCCACCATGAGCGCCATCAACGACGGGATCGAGGCCGGCGGCGAAACGCCGCCGGCATCGGTCAAGGTCTGGGACCCCTTCGTGCGCGTGTTCCATTGGTCGCTGGCCGGGCTGTTTCTGCTCGCTTATGCCACGGGTGACGAGATCGAGAACGTCCATATCGCCGCCGGATACACGATTGCCGGATTGCTTGCGCTACGGATCGCGTGGGGCTTCGTGGGGCCGCGCAATGCGCGCTTCAGCGATTTCGTGCGCTCGCCACGCGCGGTGCTCGCCTACATGCGCGACGTGGCGTTGCTCAGGGCGCCGCGTTATCTCGGCCACAATCCAGCCGGCGGCACGATGGTCGTGGCGCTGATCGTCACGCTGATCGTCACCTGCTCCACCGGTTACATGATGACGACCGGTACCTTCTGGGGGGCAAAATGGGTCGAGGAGATGCATGAGGCGTTCGCCAACCTCACGATCGGCCTCGTCGTCGTCCATGTGCTTGGCGTCCTGTTGGCGAGCTTCGAGCACAGCGAGAATCTGGTGAAGGCGATGATCACGGGAAGGAAGCGTCCATCGTGACCGGGGCCGGGGAGCCGATACGACAGGTTCTCGCTATCTCTCGACGAATCGGCTCCCGTTCCACCGCAGCGTCCGGCCCTTGCCGCTCGCGTCCCGAACTTCAAGGAAGGCCTGATCGTGGGAAGAGGACAGCCGAACGTCGTAAGCGCGGACGGCAAGCACACGCCTATAACGACCGCTTTTCAAGACATACACCTCGTGCAGGCAACCTGTGGGCCCGCAATGAACAGCCCTGTTACGGCAATGGAAATCGTCGAAATGAAGAGCCAGGAATTGAGCTCCGGGCACGGTCAGATAGAGAGCAAAGCGTTGGGCGGCAGCGATTGGGCCACCGCACGCCGTGTCCCATTTCCGCACGTCTGCACGGATTTCGGGCGGCAGCATTTCGATGTGCGCAGAACTCCAGGGGTCCCGTATCGTTCCGCTATAGGAGAGCGCTGGTTGCATGAGCCCGACCAGCACAGCAAAGCCGGTCGCCAGGATCGAAGCAAGGTTGGTTGGTCTCACTGCCGCCTCTCCAAACGGTACGACCACAGCCTAGCTTCTGCGGCTGCGAGGGAATTGAGCGACATCAACCGAAACGCTCAATGGACGGCAGGCAGCCTTCCCAATTGGCTGTCTCGCTTGAGCCGCTTGAGCCGCTTGAGGCAGATCAACTCACCAACGCGGTGGTGGAGTAAGCCAAACACGCAATCGAACAGCACTTCGCTCGCCGGTGAGCGTGGGATATTCCTCATGCGAGTCCGTCACGAAACTCTCCTTCCCGCCTCTTCTCGGGGCGAGCTCGCTGGTATGCTCGTTGCGATTGCATTGAGCTTGTTTCCTTCCATGGCGATGGCGGAGGATGAGCTGAAGCTGAGCGATGCTCAGGCGCGCAATCTCGGAGTGCGCGTGACCCACCCGGTCGCGATCCGGACCGATCTGACGCTGCCCTATCCGGTCAAGATCGTGATCCCCACACCGCAAATGTGGGTCGTCAGTGCGCCGGTGGCCGGCATGGTCGCCACTCTCCTCGTCGGGCGCGGTGACCACGCCTCGGCCGGCCAACCGCTCGTCACGCTGGAGAGCCCAAGTTTCGTCTCCCAGCAGCGCGACTACCTGCACGCGATCGCCCAGGAGCATCTCGCCAGCCAGCAGCTGAAGCGGACTGCCGATCTGTTCGAGGGCAAGGCCGTGCCGCAGCGCGTGCTGGAGGCCAGCCAGGCGGAAGCGCGCCAGGCCGCTCTCGTGGTCGCCGAGCGGCGTCAGATGCTGCATCTGAGCGGGATGTCCGACGAAGCCATTTCTCGGCTCGGCCAGCAAGCGGCGATCAGCGCGACGCTCACGGTCAATGCGCCGCAAACCGCATCCGTCGTCGAGGTCGCAGTGTCGCCGGGGCAGCGGCTCGAACAATCCGCGCCGCTCGTCAAGCTGGCGCGGCTCTCACCGCTATGGGCGGAAATCGCAGTTCCTGCAGCCAATATTCGCGCGATCCGCGCCGGCGCGAAAGTCGAGATCGAGGGCTATTCCACCCCCGGCAAGGTCGTGCTGGTCTCCGAGACCATCGACCCTGCAACTCAGACCATTTTGGTTCGTGCAGAAATCCCCAACGACGGAGAGCTGCATCCCGGTCAGACCGCCGCTGCCCGCATCGGCTTTCTCTCCGCCGGCGAAAGCGCGTGGGAGATTCCCTATCATGGGCTGGTCCGGCGGGGCGAACGGACCTCGGTGTTCGTTGCCACAGCCGGTGGCTTCCGGCTGGTCCCGGTCAAGCTTGTTGCGGACGACCAGGACCATGTCGTGGTGTCCGGTCCCATCACGGAGCAGGACGAGATCGCGATCGGCGGCATCTCGGCGCTTCGCGGCATTCTCTCGGGCCTGGGGCAATAGATGCTCCAGCGCCTGGTTGCGTTCGCGCTTTCGCAGCGATTGTTCGTTCTGCTGAGTGTGCTGCTGCTGGTGGGCGCCGGCACCGTCCTCCTGCCCGGCCTGCCGATCGACGCGTTTCCCGATGTCTCTCCGGTTCAGGTGAAGATCATCATGAAGGCGCCGGGCCTGACGCCCGAAGAGGTCGAGCAGCGCATCACGGTCCCCGTCGAGCTCGAACTGCTCGGATTGCCGCACAAGAAGGTCCTTCGTTCGACCACGAAATATGCACTGGCCGACATCACCGTCGACTTCGAGGACGGCACCGACATCTACTGGGCGCGCAACCAGGTATCGGAGCGGCTATCGAACATCGCGCGTGATTTCCCCGACGGAGTGAGCGGAGGTCTTGCGCCGATCACGAGCCCCCTCGGCGAGATGTTCATGTTCACGATCGACAGTCCCGAGCTTTCGCTCGCCGAGCGCCGAACCTTGCTGGATTGGGTGATCCGTCCTGCGCTGCGAACGGTCCCCGGCGTTGCGGACGTCAATGCGCTCGGCGGGTACGTCCGCGCCTTCGAGATCGTCCCGCGCAACGATGCGCTCGCCGCGCGCGGCATCTCCTACGAGCTGTTTCGCCGGGCCATCGAAGCCAATAGTCGCAACGACGGTGCCGGACGGGTCAACCAGGGCGAGGACAGCGCCTTGGTCCGGATCGAGGGCAGCATCCGATCGGTCGAAGACATCAAGGCGATCGTCGTTGACACCCGCGAGGGCGTGCCCATCATGGTCAACGACGTGGCGAGCGTCAAAGTCGGGACGCTGACCCGCTACGGCGCAGTCACGTCGGACGGCCGCGGCGAGACGGTCGAGGGCCTCGTCCTCGGCCTGCGCGGCGCCAACGCCGGTCAGCTCGTCCGCGACGTGCGCGCCCGGCTCGCGGAGCTGCAGCCCTCGCTGCCGAAAAGCGTCTCCATCAACGTGTTTTATGACCGCAGCCACCTGGTCAACCGCGCGGTCGGCACCGTGGTGCGGGCGCTCGGCGAGGCGACCGCCCTCGTCATCGTTCTCCTGCTGCTTTTCCTCGGCAACTGGCGGGCTTCGCTGGTGATCGCTCTCAGCCTGCCGCTCGCCATCGTCTTCGCATTGATCGTCATGCGCGTGGTCGGGATGTCGGCCAACCTGATGAGCCTCGGCGGACTTGCGATCGCGATCGGCATGTTGATCGACGCGCTGGTCGTCGTGGTCGAGAACATCGTCGGCAATCTCGGCAAGCACGAACCGGGCAAAGCTGCTCTGCTGATCCACTTGGTGTACCGGTCGGTTTGCGAAGTCCTGGAGCCGGTGGCCTCGGGCGTCCTCATCATCATCATCGTGTTCATACCCCTGCTGACGCTGCAGGGATTGGAGGGGAAGCTGTTCATCCCCGTCGCGCTCGCCATCATCTTCGCGCTCACCGGTTCACTACTGCTGGCGCTCACCGTGATCCCGGTGATGACCTCCTATGTGCTCAAGTCCGGGTCGCATGGCGATCCCATGCTGGTCCGTGCGGCGCAGCGGGTCTACGCGCCTGCACTGGACTGGGCCCTGAAGAACGAGCGCAAGGTGATGGCTGCGGCGCTGATCTGCCTGGTCGCCACGGGATTCGCCTATACCAAGCTCGGCAAGACCTTCATGCCGACGATGGACGAAGGCGATGTCATCGTCAGCGTGGAGACGCTTCCGTCCGTCAACCTCGACGAGTCGCTTGCGATGAATGTCCGGCTCCAGAAGGCACTTCTGGCCGTGCCCGATATTGCCGGCATCGTCGCGCGGACCGGATCGGACGAACTCGGCCTCGATCCGATGGGGCCCAACCAGACCGACACGTTCCTCGTGCTCAAGCCCGCTGCCGAGAGGCAGACCGATAATCGCGAGGCCCTGCTGCAGAAGCTCCGCGAGGTCCTGTCCGGCTTTCCGGGCATCTCGCTCAGCTTCACCCAACCCATCGACATGCGCGTGCAGGAGATGATCAGCGGCGTGCGTGGCGACGTCGCCGTGAAGATCTTCGGCCCCGACATCGCCAGGCTGAACGAAGCCGCGGCCAAGCTGTCGGCGATCCTGTCCGGCATCGACGGCGCCGAGGACGTCTACACCACGCTGAACGAAGGCGCTCAATACTACACGGTTGCGGTCAATCGCATGGAAGCCGGCCGCCTCGGCCTGACCGTGGATTCCATCGTGAACTCGCTCCGTACCCAGATCGAGGGCCGAACGATCGGGACGGCGCTCGAGGAGGGCCGCCGCACCCCCATTCTCGTCCGCGGCAGCGAGACGACTAGGGAGGCGCCGACGCTGCTGGCGAGCCTGCCGCTGACGCTCGCGTCCGGACAGCATGTCGCGCTGTCGCAGGTCGCGCGAATCCAGCGCGTGGACGGGCCGGTGAAGATCGACCGCGAAGACGGCGCGCGCATGAGCGTCGTTCGCGCCAACGTCCGCGGCCGCGACATGGTCGGCTTCGTCGAAGCGGCCCGCCAGAAGGTTGCGACCGAACTTTCGCTCCCGAGCGGTTACCGGCTGACCTGGGGCGGGCAGTTCGAGAACCAGCAACGCGCCGCCGCGCGCCTGTCCATCGTGGTCCCGGTCGCGATCGGTCTCATCTTCCTGCTGCTCTTCACCACATTCGGCGCCATCCGGCAGGCCTTGCTGGTGCTGGTCAACATTCCCTTTGCCCTGATCGGAGGCGTCTTCGCACTGGTCCTGACGGGCGAGTATCTGTCGGTGCCGGCCTCGGTCGGATTCATCGCGCTGCTCGGCATCGCCGTCCTCAATGGAGTCGTTCTGGTGTCCTACTTCAACCAACTCCGGGCCCATGGCCTGAGCGAGGATCGTATCGTCGTCGAAGGCGCCATGCGCAGGCTTCGGCCGGTGCTGATGACCGCGAGCATCACGGCGCTGGGCTTGATCCCGCTGCTGTTCGCGTCCGGGCCAGGGTCCGAAGTGCAGCGGCCGCTCGCCGTCGTCGTGATCGGAGGGCTGATGTCCTCCACCCTGCTCACCCTGATTCTCCTGCCGATCCTGTATCGCCGCTACGGCGGAACGTCGAAGGTGGCGAAATGATCGATGGACCGGTCTGCCTCACGCTGATCGTACCGCGTCAGCTCCGCGAGGAGGTGTTCGACTATCTCGCCGAACAGACCGACCTCGTTTCGGGATTCACCGCATCGCACGGCGCGGGTCACGGCGCGGACGTTCGATTGCGGACGGCCGCCGAACGCGTCAAGGGGCACGCCGATCAGACGGCGGTGCAGATGATCCTGGCGAGGAGCGATGCCGACAGCTTGCTCGACCGGCTGCGGGTCTCATTTGCCGGAAGCAAGCTCGTCTATTGGACGATGCCCGTCACCGAATTCGGCACGATTGATTGAAACCACCTCAGAAATCCGTCGACATCGACAACAGCAGGGTCCGCGGCGCCCCTTGCGCGAGTGCCGAGTAGCTTGCGACGCCAGCCCAGTAATTGGTGTCGAACACGTTCTGAACCAGGGCCCGCAGCGTCACTGGCCGGTTGTTGATCCGCGTGGCGTAGCGGGCACCAAGGTCGAGCCTGGTCCAGGCCGGAACGACCTGCGTGTTTGCGCCATCCAGATATTGGTGCCCGGTATAGACAGCGTTTGCGACCAGCGTCAGTCCCGGTGCGAACGGGGTGTCCCATTCGGTGGACAGATTGGCCTGCACCTGGGGCACGCCGATCGGCGTCTTGCCGAGATTGGCTGCCGTGCTCGTCTTTGTCAGCTCCGCGTCGATCAGCGTCACGCCGCCGAGCACGCGAATTCCCGGCTGCAATTCTCCGAACACGGTGAATTCCACGCCGCGATTGCGCTGTTCGGCATCCGCCCGGTAAATCTTGTCGAGGCCCAGCTGTCCCGAGGGTTTGGTGATCTCGAACAAGCTGATCGTGGTGGCGAGCATGCCGAGATCGACCTTGACGCCCGCTTCCTTCTGCTTGCTGAAATAAGGCGCCAGGACCTCTCCTTGATTGCTCGCCGTCGTCGGAGCGACGTCGCCCTTGCTGAGCCCTTCGATGTAGTTGGCGTAGAGCGAAACGTGGCTCCAGGGCTTGACGACGACGCCGACCATCGGCGTGTACGCCGTCTGGTCGTAGGCGGAGGTCACGGCTCCCGTGGTGGTGTTGTAGTTGTTCGACTTGACGCCCTGTTGCCTGACGCCGACGGTCAGCTGAAGGCGCTCCTGGAAAACCGACATGGTGTCGGCCAGCGCAAGACCGGTCAGCTCGGTGTCCGACAGCTTCGGCACGGTCGCGGGAGCCGGAACGAGCTGCTGGGGACGAGCGATCGGCGCATAGATGTTGGACAGCACCGGCGTGCCGTTCACCGAGCCGCGCGAAACCTCGTCAATGTAATAGCTGCCCTGGAAGGTCACGGCGTGACTGATCGCTGCGGTGTCGAACCGGGCGCGAAGGCCGGCGTCGGCCACGTTCCTGTCGATGTCGAATTTGAACCGTCCCGGCGTCGACGTGGTGTTGCCCGCCGCGTTCAGGATCGTCGGCGTCCCGAACAGACGATCGACCTGCGTCCTGCCACCGCCGGCATCAGCGAACACCGTCACGGCGTCAGTCACATCGTATTCGGCGCGCGCCAGCAGCGAGTTGTCGTGGACCTTGGCCCATTCCCAGGACTGCGTGACATTGCGCCGCCCGACCGGCGCGGTCGGGACGGCGACGCCGGTTGCCACCAGAAACGGCCTCGTGGGCGAGTCGAACTTTTCCTCCTGATCGATGAAGTCGAGCGAGGCTCTGAATTTCTCGCCGCGATAGTCGAACGCCGCGGAGCCGACATGCGCCTCCCGGCTCTGGTTGTCCAGCGGCGTATCGCCGTTGTGATAGCTGCCGTTGACCCGAATGCCGAATTCGCGGTTCTCGCCGAACCGCCGGCTCACGTCGACATGGGTGCCGAGCTGGGTGCTCGTCGCATAGTCGGTCGTGACCCGCGTGAGGTCGACGTCCCCTGCACGCTTCGGAACGATGTTGATGGTGCCGCCGACGCTGCTGTTTGGCGCCATGCCGTAAAGCAGCGCGGTCGGGCCTTTGATGATTTCGATGCGCTCGACGTAGTCGGTGAACACACGGTAGTTCGGCGCAACGCCATAGACGCCGTTGAAGGCAATCTCTCCGACATTCCCCTCGCCGATCGGAAAGCCGCGGATGAAGAAGGAGTCGAGGATGCCGCCAGCCTGGCCGGTGAAACGGACCGAAGGATCGTTGCTGACGACGTCGGCGACGGTGACGGCCTGTTGATCTTCGATCTTCTTCGCCGTGTAGCTCGTGATGTTGAACGGCGTATCCATGAAATCCTTGTTGCCGAGCAAGCCGACCTGGCCTCCACGTGCCACCTGCCCGCCTGCGTAGGTCGGCGGCAGAGCGCCGGGCCTCGCAGCCGTCGGATTAGCTTCCGCCTGCAGCTTAGCCCGATCATTCGCAGGCGCGCCGCGGCCCGCCCTCCTGACTGGATTGGCCCGTGGACGCACGCGCGGCTTCGGCGCGTCTGCGGTGACGGTCACGGCCGGCAACGTGCTTCCCCCCGCCGCCTTGGGCGCGGCGCTCTGCGCGCTGGTGCCGTGCAGGACGCCGTCGCTGCACACGACAATGGAGACCACGGAAACTGCGAAGGCTCTCGGGCTGGCGCACGTCAGAAGCGTCTTGATGCGAGCGGCAACAACGGCAACAGGACGACAAAGCACTTTCGACGACATCGCACCTTCCGATTTCATGAACATGAACGTCGGGGCGAGGTGCCGTGGGAACCTTCGTCGAGTCAACGAAAGTACCCTTGAATCTCAGTAGTTTATAATAAGACAAGATCTAAATCGCGTGAGGGTTGCACAGGGCGACTCTCCACGCAACGTCCGCGCGCACGACGCGAGCTCCTGCCAAGCGCGATGCATGCCGGTCACACGTCGCAACGATGGAGGGATTCGGGCGCCTGCGCCGAAGAACCTGTGGCCGGTGATCGCTCGCGTCCTGCCGACGCGGCACGCGTCCCGGTGATGTGGTCGCCTCTCATCGCTGGAGAGGAAGGCCGCGCCGATCAGAGCCGCAGCATCACTCCGCCGAGGCCTTGGCGTGGCGCTCGGAGGATTCGAGCGCTGCCAGGGTCAGGCTGCGTCGGCGCCAGATGTAGCCGACCACCAGCACGACCACGACGCCGAGCATGGCACAGAGATATTCGCCGCCTGCCCCGCCATGTCCGAACTGCGGCGGGATGCGCAGCGCGCCGAGCATGCTGTCCAGCGAGGTGCCCAGCGGGCCGTCGAGCAGCGTGTGCAGCTTCGGCGCGACGCCCGGGTCGGTCGCGATAACCTCGCCCGCGACCCAGCCGAGCAGCGCCGCACCGGCCCAGACCAGGACCGGCAGCTTTGCGAGCAGCGCCATGATCAGCGCCGCACCGGCGACGATCAGCGGCACGCTGATGGCGAGGCCGAGGATCAGGAGCGGCACGCTGCCATTAGCCGCGGCGGCGACCGCAATGACGTTGTCGAGACTCATGACGATGTCGGCGACCACGACGATCTGGATGGCGTGCCACAGATGCGAGGCGGACTCGACGTCGTCCTCGTCATCGTTTTCCGGCACCAGCAGCTTGGCCGCGATCACGATCAGCGCGAGACCGCCGATGAGCTTGAGGTACGGCAGCCCCATCAGGGTGGCGACGATGCCGGTGAAGATGATTCGCAGCATCACCGCAGCGCCGGCGCCGAAGATCATGCCCCAGAGCCGGTGGCGCGGCGAGAGACCGCGGCAGGCGAGCGCAATCACCAGCGCGTTGTCGCCGGAGAGCAGGATGTTGATCCAGATGATCTTGCCGACCGCAATCCAGAAGGTCGGTTCGGCCATTTCGTTGCGGAACTGGGTGAAGAATGCCCCGATCGTAGCGGGATCGAAGATCTGCCAAAGCCAGTCCACAATCAGTCCTTTCGCCCGTCGTCCCTAACCTGTCGGCCGATCGATCAGCCGACGATCTCGTTGCCCGAGAAGAACTGCGCGATCTCGATCGCGGCCGTCTCCGGCGCATCCGAACCGTGCACCGAGTTCTCGCCGATCGACTTTGCGTAGAGCTTGCGGACGGTGCCCTCGGCAGCCTTGGCCGGATCCGTCGCGCCCATCACCTCGCGGTACTTGGCGATCGCGCCCTCGCCTTCCAGAACCTGAACCACCACCGGGCCGGAGGTCATGAAGGCGACGAGTTCGCCGAAGAACGGGCGCGCCTTGTGGACGGCGTAGAAGGTCTCGGCCTGCTCCTTGGTCATGCGGATGCGCTTCTGCGCGACGATGCGCAGGCCCGCCTTCTCGATCACGGCGTTGACCGCACCGGTCAGGTTACGCTCGGTCGCGTCGGGCTTGATGATCGAGAAAGTGCGTTCGATGGCCATAATGTTGTCCTTGGGAAGAAGAAAGCGGCGGTTCGGAGTTGCGGGGCTTATATCGGCGCCTTCGCCGGACGGCAAGCGACCCGCCGAAACGGTCCGCACAGGCGCTTGCCGCGGGGGCGGCTGCCAATTCCAGCATGGATGACAACGATTTCACCCAGATGAACCCAATCTGAAACCGCCGTCAGGGATCGGTTCAGCTTCACCGGCGTAAGGTCGGACCCATCGAAACCGAAGCCTGATCATCAGGCGGACCGTTTCGGCGGCCTTTCCATCGGCGCGATAGCCCCGCGCCGGCAGTCTTCAGGAGATCACCATGTGGAGGAAACTTTCGCTTGCCGCCGTCGCCGCGGTCGCGCTGGGTGCCGCGCTGGCACCGACCTCGGCCTCCGCGCACTGGCACGGCGGCCGGGGCTGGCACGGCGGCGGCTGGCACCACGGCCACGGCTGGGGCGGACCGCGCTTCTACGCCGGCGGTCCCGTCTCCTACGGTTATGGCGGCTGCTATGTGCGCCGGCTGGTCCCGACCCCCTGGGGACCCCGCTGGCGGCTGATCAACCGCTGCTACTGAGCCCGTCAGCACCTTCCCGAGAGTACCCAAGCCCCCCAGGTACCCTCCAGGAGAAGCCCCGGCGCCCCCTCGCCGGGGCTTTGCCTTGAGCGGAAAAGGCTTGGTTCATACAATTTTTACGAGAATGCCCGGCATCGGCTGCCGCCGGCGAAACTATTTGGGCGGCAATGACTTGGTACCTTGTCCTTACTTTGAGAGCACGGAACCCCGCGATGGCTGGCCTCCTTGCCAATGATAGCGAACAGATCGACCGGCGGACCAGCCGCTCGATTTGCGATGCCGTGGGCGAGCGGCTGCAGCAGAGCCTCCGGCCCGAACCGCGCCTGCCGACCCATCTCGAGCAGCTCCTGAACGAGCTGCAGCGGCGCGAGCGCGAGACGCACTGACGGAAAAACGGGTTGCGTTCGACGCGCCTTGCGGTGACAAGGCCGCATGCTTGCGATCACCGATCTCTCCATCCGTCTCGCCGGACGCCTTTTGATCGACCAGAGTTCCGTGCAGATCACGCCGGGATCACGCGTCGGCCTGGTCGGGCGCAACGGCACCGGCAAGTCGACGCTGTTCAAGGTGATCCGCGGCGAGCTAGCGGCGGAACACGGCTCGGTGACCCTTCCGCCGCGCTGGCGCATCGGCAGCCTCGCGCAGGAAGCGCCGAACGGTCCCGAAAGCCTGATCACGGTCGTGCTCAAGGCCGATCTCGAACGCGATGCGCTGCTCACTGAGGCCGAGCACGCGACCGATCCGCACCGGATCGCCGAGATCCAGACCCGGCTCGTCGACATCGACGCGCATTCGGCGCCGAGCCGCGCCGCCGCGATCCTCTCCGGCCTCGGCTTCTCGGCTGCCGACCAGCTGCGCCCCTGCGCCGAATTCTCCGGCGGCTGGCGCATGCGCGTCGCGCTCGCCGCCACGCTGTTCGCGGCCCCCGACCTTCTGCTGCTCGACGAGCCCACCAACTATCTCGATCTCGAAGGCACGCTGTGGCTGGAGGACCACCTCGCGCACTATCCGCGCACGGTGATCGTGATCAGCCACGACCGCGACCTGCTGGAAAGCTCGGTCGACCAGATCCTGCATCTCGAGCGCGGCAAGCTCACGCTCTACAAGGGCACCTATTCCTCGTTCGAGGAGCAGCGCGCCGCGCGCGAGCTGCTCGACGCGAAGGCGGTCAGGCGCCAGGAGGCCGAGCGTGCGCGCCTGCAGGCCTTCGTCGATCGCTTCAAGGCCAAGGCCTCCAAGGCGCGCCAGGCGCAATCGCGCGTCAAGATGCTGGAGCGGCTGAAGCCGATCACGGCGCTGGTCACCGAGGATGTGCGCGAGATCAGCTTCCCCGCGCCGGAGAAGATCCTGTCGCCGCCGATCATCGCGGTCGACAACGCCTCGGTCGGTTACGATCCGGCGAGCCCGGTGCTGAACCGCGTCACGCTGCGCATCGACAATGACGACCGCATCGCGCTGCTCGGCGCCAACGGCAACGGCAAATCGACGCTGGTGAAACTGCTCGCCGGACGCCTGGCGCCGTTCTCGGGCAAGGTGACGCGCGCGGACAAGCTGTCGATCGCCTATTTCGCGCAGCACCAGCTCGACGAGCTCAACGAGGACGCCTCCGCCTACGATCACGTCCGCAAGCTGATGGGCGATGCGCCGGAGGCGAAAGTGCGCGCCCGCGCCGGCGCGATCGGCTTCTCCGGCAAGGCCGCCGACACCAAGGCCGGCAAATTGTCGGGCGGCGAGAAGGCGCGGCTGTTGCTGGGTCTTGCGACCTTCTTCGGCCCCAACATGATCATCCTGGACGAGCCGACCAACCATCTCGACATCGACAGCCGCGCCGCGCTTGCCGAAGCGATCAACGAATTCCCCGGCGCCGTCATCATGGTCTCGCACGACCGCTACCTGATCGAGGCCTGCGCCGATCGTCTCTGGATCGTCGCCGACCGCACCGTGACCAATTACGACGGCGACCTCGACGAATACCGCCGCCTGGTGCTGTCGGCGCGCAACGCGGACGCCCCGCGCGAGCACAGCGTGCCGGCTGAGAAGCCGCAGCGTCCAAGGTCGGACAATCGCGGCTCGCTGAAGAAGCGCATCGCGGAAGCCGAGGCCGAGATCGCCCGCGTCAGCGAGATCATCACGAAGATCGACACCGCGCTCGCCCTGCCCGACATTTTTACGCGCGATCCCAAGCAGGCCGCGCAATTGTCGAAGGCCCGCGCCAATGCCGCCGACGCGCTGGCGCGCGCGGAGGAGCAATGGCTCGAAGCGAGCACGCAGTTTGACGAGGCGGCGGGCTAGCGTCGCCCCATCAAAACCTCCCTATGCACAGACGTGCGTCCGCAGCCGGCGTCAGACCGCGAGGAGCGCCTGGTGCTGGCGCAGGTGTTTTCGGAAGCGTTCGGCATAGTCTTCGACCACCGCGCCGCTGACGCTGGGACGCACTGCGAGCGCCGACCGCCACGCCGAGACGCGCGGAAGGTCGCCAAAGATCGCCTGCGACACGGCGGGGTCGATGATGCCGAAATAGCGGAAGAGCGGGGCGTAAACTGCATCGACCATGCCGAAATCGGCATCGGAGAAATACGGCCCTGAGCCCAGCTCGGCCTCGATCCGCTCTAGCCGGTCGCGGAACGCTGCCCGCTTGGCGTCCGCGACCGCAGGGTCGGTGGCGTTGAGGAACTGCCAGGCATCGGCGAGGGTCGGCGTGGCGAACTCGATCCACGCGCGCTGCCGGGCGCGCAGCAGCGCATCGTCGGGATACATCGACGCGCCGCCCTGCGCTTCCTCGAGATACTCGCAGATCACCATGCTTTCGAAGAGGATCGCGTCCTCTCCGTCGGCCTGGCGCACCTTGAGCAGCGGGACCTTGCCGGTCGGAGATAGCGCCAGGAACCAGTCGGGCTTGGCCGAGAGGTCGATGTTGATCCGCTCAAACGGCACGCCCTTTTCCAGAAGAACGATCGCGGCGCGTTGGACGAACGGGCAGAGCGGGTGGCTGACGAGTGTCAGGCTCGGGTCGGGCATGATGGCCTCTCTTTCCAGGTGAAAGAGCGACGCGAAGATCAGATCGCCTGACCACCCGAAATGTCGAAGGTCGTGCCGTTCGCCCAGCCCATGTCGTCGGACAGCATGGCCGCGACCGCGCCGCCGATGTCGTCGGGGTGGCCGACACGGCCGAGCGCGATGGTTTGCGCGACAAACGTGTTCACGTTCGCATCGTCGCGGACGATGCCGCCCAGGAAATCGGTTGCGATGGCGCCCGGTGCGATCGCGTTCACGCGGATTTGCCGCGCGCCGAGCTCGACCGCCATGAACTTGGTCAGCGTCTGAAGCGCCGCCTTCGCCGCCGCGTAGAGGCCGTAGCCCGCCATCGTGACGCGCACGAAGCCCGACGAGACATTGAGGATGCGCCCGCCGTTCGCCATCAGCGGCAGCAGCTTTTGCGTCAGGAAGACCGGACCACGCAGATGCGCGCCGATCAGCGAGTCGAACTGTTCCTCGGTGGCCTCGGCGAAAAGCGCGTGCAGACCGTGGCCGGCGTTGTTGACCAAAAAGTCGAACCGCTCACGGTCGAACTCTGTCTTCAACGCGTCGGCGACCCTTGCGGCAAACGCCGGGAAGCTCGCGGTATCACTGACGTCAAGCGCGATCATCACCGCCTTCCCGCCGAGCGCCTCGATCTCCTGGCGCAGCGTGTCGGCCTCTGCCGCGCCGCTGCGATAGGTGCCAATGATGGCGACACCGCGCCGGGCGAGGTGAAGCGCCATGTTGCGGCCGAGGCCGCGGCTGGCGCCTGTGATGAGTGCGATCTGCTTGGTCATGGTCGGTCCTTCATGGGCTGGTCTCCGGAACGCGACACCGCTGCGGCGCCGTTCCGATGCCAACCAGATAGGCTGCCCGGACAGCGCCCCGCCCGCCCAATGCTCTCAATCTATTGCCTGATTGTCTCAAGGTCTTTGCTCGTTCGAAAAACGATGCCATAGAAGGCTCATGACCGAGCATCTCCAGCCGCATCTCGATCTCGCCCTGCGCCACGCGCGGTCGGGGATGACCGTCACGCCGATTCCGCGACTGGAGATCGGCGTGGGGCAAAAGACCTCCGGCACGTCGCCGTGCCTGTACCGCTCGATGATCTGCTTCATCCTGCAGGGGTCGAAGGATGTGGCGATCCACGACAATCTGTTGCGCTACGACTCCGCGCAATATCTCGTCAGCGCGCTGGATCTGCCGCTGAGCGGCCAGATTCACGATGCCGGTGACGGCCGCCCCTATGTTGCGGTGTCGCTCGTCCTCGACCCCGCATTGCTGGCCGAGGTCGCCTCCACCATGCCGCCGGTGCGCGATGCCGACGCGCCCGGCAGCGGGATCGCCATCAACCCGATGACGTCGCCGCTGCGCGACACGCTGCTGCGCCTATTGGCCTTGCTCGACACGCCGGGCGACATTCCGGTTCTGGCCCCGATGGTGGAGCGGGAATTGCTCTATCGTCTCTTGCAGGGACCGCAGGGGCGCCTGCTGCGCCATATCGCACGCCCCGAGGGGGCGCTTGGCCGGATCCGGCGTGCGGTCGAATGGATTCGCGACCACCACAACACGCGGCTGCGGATCGAGGCCCTGTGCGAGGCAAGCGGCATGAGCCGCGCCAGCCTACACCGCCATTTCGTGGCACTGACGGGGCTAAGCCCGATCCAGTATCAGAAGCAGCTTCGATTGCAGGAAGCGCGGCAACTGCTCCTCTCCGGTGACCGAACCGCTTCAGATGTCGCCTTCGCAGTAGGTTACGAAAGCGCCTCACAATTCAGTCGCGAATATGTCCGGCAGTTTGGTGCGCCGCCGGTCCGAGACGTCCGTCAAATCAGGCGCACAATCGGCAGCGTGTCGGCGAATTGATCGCGCATCTCCTCAATCTGATTTTAATGTCGCACCTCCGGACTCAGTCCGCATACTGCCCCGCCGCCTTGATGATCGGCGCCCAGCGGTCGATCTCACTCGTCAGCATCGCGCCCAGCGCCTCGGGCGTCGCCTTGTCCTGCGGGACCGGCTCGGTGTTGATGTCGTTGAACCGTGCGATCAAGGCGGGATCCTTAAGAGCGGTCTGGAGCGCCGCCGTCAGTTTCTGAACGACCGCCGGCGGTGTGCCCTTGGGCGCATAGATGCCGTGCCAGACGCCGAGCTCGAAACCCTTGAGGCCGGCCTCGTCGGCCGTCGGCAGATCGGGCAGGCTCTTCAGCCGCTCCTTGGTGGTGATCGCGTAGGCCTTGACCTGCTTCGCCGTGATCGGCCCGGTGGTGTTGGTGGCCTGATCGCAGGTGAGATCGATCTGCTTGCCGAGCAGATCGTTCATGATGGGACCGTTGCCCTTGTAGGGCACCGTGGTGAGCTGCTTCTGGATCGCCGTCATGAACAGCATGCCGCACAGATGCGATGCGGCGCCGAGCCCGGCATTGGCGTAAGTCAGCTTGTCGCCCTGCTGCTGGGCGTAGGCGACCAGTTCCTTGAGCGTGTCAGCCGGGAAATCGGGACGCGCGATGATGGTCATCGGCGCGTTGGTCACGAGCCCGATCGGCGCAAAGGCGGTCTTGGTGTCATAGCTCAGATTGCGGTACAGCGTAGCGGCAGTCGAGATGCCGACATGATGGATCAGCAGCGTGTAGCCGTCCGGCTGGGCGCGCGCGGCGCGGGTCGTGCCGATGGTGCCGCCGGCGCCGGTCGCGTTCTCGACGATGACCTGCTGTCCCAGGGATTTCGCCATGCCTGCCGCGGTCAGGCGTGCGATGGTGTCGGTCGGCCCGCCCGCGGCGAATGGAACCAGCATGGTGATGGTTCTCGACGGATAGTCCTGCGCGAATGCCGCGCCAAACGGCAAGAGCAGAGCCGATACGAGGGCAATGAACCGCATAGTCTCCTCCGGATTGTTGTTCACACTATCAAAGCGCATTCCGGGCCATCACGAAAGCGACTTCATCAGCAGTGTGGCGATCACGATCATGATCGCGCCGCCAACGCGCGAAAAGCGGCAGGCTCTGAGCTGCAGGCTCGCGACGAGCTCTCTCTCTGGCACCGTGTCATGCCCCGGTCGGATTGAAGACGGGGCTGGTCCGTTGCCGCGCGATGCGCACGCCGCGCCGGATCAGGTCGCGCAATTGCACGAACATCATGGCGGTCATCAATGCGTCGTTGAAGGCATCATGCTGTCCGAGCGGCGGAATGCAGAGGTCGCGCAGCATCGCAGCGAATGACAGGTCGACCGAGGTGTTTGGCGGCGCGTCGCCGTATTTGCGGTCGTAGTAAAGCCGCGACACTTCGATGCGTTCGTTGGGCAGCTCAATGCCCACCAGCGGCAGGATGTACTTGTTCAGCATGGCGATGTCGAAATCGACATAGTAGCCGATCAACGGGCGCGGCCCGATGAAGTGCAGAAAGCTCGGCAGCACCTTCCAGACGATCGGCGCCGCTTCGACGTCGGACCGGCGCAAGTGGTGAATTCTGATCGCCTCCGCCCCGAGCTCCCTGTCAGGGTGGACGATGGCTTCGAAACGCTCGCTGGTCAAAATCCGACTGCCGCGGATCTTGATCGCGGCGATCGCGACAACGTCGTCCGTTCGCACGTTCAGACCGGTGGTCTCGCAATCGATGACGACGAACTCGTCGTCAGGCGCACGGCCGAACATGAAGCGGTAGGATTGGTCGCTCAGGGTCGCTTGGTGCAACAGCCGCTTGATCGCGCGAGGCAGCATTCTAGAACATGCCCAACTTGAAATGATGACCGACGATCTCGCGAAACTTCTTCACCACCTGGAGCGTATCACGCAGGAGGTGGCGTTCCATGCTGGATAGCTGCGCCGGTCGCACCAGTGTCCCCGATGCGCCGGCGGAGGCGGCCAGCTGGCCGTCGAGCCGAAGCATCAGCAGGAACCGGAAGGCCTGTTTCAGGTCGCGTCCAAAATCCGCTTGCAGCACGCCGAGCTCACATAGCCGCGAGATGCGCTTGTCAGTCGAAGTCTCCTGCAGCCCCTGTTCGAGCGCCAGGCTGCGAACGCCGTGCACGATCGGAAAGATGCCACCTTTCTTGAGGTCGAGCGCGTCTCCCGTCCCCTCGGACGTGATCAAATTGTTGAAGAGACCGATCGGCGTCTCGAACGCGTCGACCGCGCGCGCAAAGTGGGCCATGAACGCCTGCTCGCCCCGGGTCATATCGATCAGCGCCGTCTTGGCGTCGTCCAGGAGTTGCTCATCGCCCGCGATCACCTGGGCATCGTAGATGATAGCCACATTCATGTGCCCGGCCTGGTCCGGAAGCACGATCCAGCGGCGCAGGTCTGCGAGATATTCGGAGAGCGGCCTGGACCATGCCGGATTGCGCACCATGATGTCGCCGGGACAGGGTGGAAAGCCGAAGCTCTCGAGAGCGGCGAAGAAGTCGCGGCGGAACGCCTCCAGGATCTCACCCTGCACCGGGCCGGCCAGGATGAGCCCGTTGTCCTGATCGGTCCGTACGGTCTGCTCCCCCCGCCCCTCGCTTCCCATCACGATCAGACAGCTGCCGGTGCGCAGCTTGGCCGGCGCGAGCATGTCAAACAATCGCGACAGCAGGCGCCGGTTGAGATCGGAGACGATCTCCGCAATGACCTCCACCTTGACGCCTTGCCGCCGTAGCACGCGCGTTTGCGTCTCGATCTCGCGCGCTGCGGTGGCAAGGTCCTGCCGGCTCGAGGCGCGATCGATACGGCCGGCGGTGATCTGGGCACTTCCGGCCAGAAATCCCAGAAGGTCGATCTCCTCCAGAATTCCGACGAATTCCTCATCCTCGCGCACGACAAGTCGCCGCTTGTTGTGCTTGGTCATCAGCAGGAGAGCCGAGGAGACGAAATCGTCACGTCGCAAGGACACGATGTCGTAGTTCGCGAGCGTGCCCACCGGGGTCTGGATCGACAGGCGCCTCAGCACCACCGCCTTGGACAGATTCATGCCTGTGACGATGCCGATGCGCTCGCCGTCCCGGACGAACAGCGCATTGCTGTTGATCTCGCGCATCAGGTGACCGGCGGTCTCGATCGTGTCGCTGGCGGCCAGAAACACCGGCGGATGCAGGAACAATTCACCGACCTTGGCATGCATCAACGAGCCGTAACGTCCCGCCTCCTCGTCGTTGGCGAGCTCGTCCAGCTTCTGGGATATCTCGCGGTAAAAGAACGCGGCAAAGCGCGGATTTACCTTGATCAGATCGAGGGCGACCTTCCTGGGGATCACATAGCAGAGCGTCTCGTCGCGGGCGAAGAACTGGTGGCCGCTGTGATCGTGAACGAGCGCGCGACTGTCGAACGTGTCCTTGGGGCCGAGCAATGCGAGCAGGTCGACATCGCTCCGCTCCTCGACGATGCCCTTGATCACGACATAGAGCGCCTCCGCCGGAGCGTCCCGCCGGATGATCGCTTCTCCCGGACTGAAGTAGGCGATGTCGAGCGCGGCCCGCAACGTCTCGGCCTCGTTCGACGTCAGACGATCGAACGGCGGGTTGCTGATATCGAACGCCTTCGGCATTTCGACCTTTCGAAGATGCGGACGATCCACCCGCCGGTCGACCATCTAACGAGTCGCACCGGCGGGGGCGAGCTGACCCGGCCGGTGCAGAGGCGGTGTCCTTGGACCCTCATTCAGTGAGCCGTCGCTGAGGCAGCTCCGATACCGGTCTGGGACCGGACATATTGCGCATCGAAGCCGTCGCGATCGGCCGCGGCACGCTTGCTGCGATCCAGGATCGAGACCAGCCAGATCCCCGCAAAGGCGATGGCCATCGAGAACAGCGCCGGATTGTCCAGCTTGATGGGCGCGGAGCCCTTGGCGAAGCCAAGCGTCACCTCCCAGACTGCCGGCGAGAGCACCACGCCCACGACCGCGCTAATCAGACCGAGGAAGCCGCCGACCACGGCTCCCCGAGTCGTCAGGCCCTTCCAGAAGATCGACGTCACCAGCACGGGGAAATTGCAGGACGCCGCGATGGCGAAAGCAAGGCCGACCATGAAGGCGACGTTCTGGTTCTCGAACACGATGCCGAGGACGATCGCAAGTACGCCAAGCACCAGTGTCGCGATCTTCGACACGCGGATCTCGTCCTGCTCATTCGCGTTGCCGCCCTTGATCACCATGCCGTAGAGATCGTGGCTGATGGACGATGCCCCCGCCAGAGCCAGCCCTGATACGACGGCCAGGATCGTGGCGAAGGCGACGGCCGAAATGAAGCCAAGGAACAGATTGCCGCCCACGGCATTCGCGAGGTGAATCGCCGCCATGTTGGAGCCGCCCTTGATCGCCGCGATTCCGCTCTTGGTCTTCTCGAGGATGCTCCCGTCCAGGAACATCGCATCGGTCGAAACCAGCGTGATCGCGCCGAAGCCGATGATGAAGGTCAGGATGTAGAAATAGCCGATGAAACCCGTGGCGTAGAAAACCGACTTACGGGCGGCCTGGGCGTCCTTCACGGTGAAGAAGCGCATCAGGATGTGAGGCAGGCCCGCCGTTCCGAACATCAGCGCCAGGCCGAGCGAGACAGCGGAGAGCGGATTGGAGATCAGGGTGCCGGGCTCCATGATCGCGAGCTTCTTGGGATGCACTTCGGTTGCCTTGGCGAACAGCGCTTCCGGACTGAACCCGAACTTGTAGAGAACGGCGCCGGCCATGAACGTCGCTCCCGAGAGCAACAGCACCGCCTTGATGATCTGCACCCACGTCGTCGCCTTCATTCCACCGAACGTCACGTAGATCATCATCAGTCCCCCGACCAGGACGACTGCGATCCAGTAATCAAGACCGAACAACAGCTGGATCAGCTTGCCGGCCCCGACCATCTGCGCGATCAGGTAGAATGCAACGGTCACCAGCGAGCCGCACGCCGCCAGAATCCGGATCTCGGTCTGCCCGAGGCGAAATGAGGTGACGTCGGCAAAGGTGAACTTTCCGAGATTGCGCAACTGCTCGGCGATCAGGAAGGTGACGATCGGCCATCCCACGAGCCAGCCGACGGAGTAGATCAGGCCGTCGTAGCCGGAGGTGTAGACGAGACCCGATATGCCGAGGAACGACGCCGCCGACATGTAGTCGCCTGCGATCGCAAGTCCGTTCTGGAATCCCGTGATTCCGCCGCCGGCCGAGTAGAAATCCGCAGCCGACGCGGTCCGCTTGGCGGCCCAATAGGTGATGACGAGCGTCAGGCCGACGAACCCGACGAACATGCCGATCGCCGCCCAGTTGGTCGCCTGCTTCGAGCCGCCCTCGACCGCGCCGGCCGCGAGCGCGATGGTGGGAATGCTTGCGAGCAGAATGACCGGTAGCCAGGTGAATTTCTTCACGAGCGGTTCTCCTCGACGATTTTGCGGATGAGCACGTCGTAGCTGGAGTTCGCCTGACGGACGTAGATGCCCGTCAGCACGAAGGCGAGCACGATGACGGACAGTCCAATCGGAATACCGATCGTCGTCACGCCGGTGCCCAGCGGTATTCCCAGGAACTTGGGAGCGTAGGCCACCAGCAGGATGAAGCCGAAATAGATGACAAGCATGATCGCCGACAGCAGCCAGCCCAGCGACGAGCGCCGGCGCACGAGCTCCTGGTAATTCGGATCGCGTTCAATCTTTGCGAGGTTGCTCACGTCAATGATCCCTGGAATGTTCCTCTGAAAATTCTGACGGCAGCCCTTCTGTCGGGGAGTTGTCCCAGCCTGCACTGACGGCCGAGCGGGCTCCATGATCCAGATCAAGAGCGATCGATCCCGCTGCGATGTGTCCGCAGGGCCGTCCGTGCGTCCGACGCGAGACAGAGAGGCGATGGCTCGGGAACTATCCGCGCCTGCCGGCCAAATGGCCCGTGTCGCTTCCGCGCATTTGGGATTAGGCTGGACGGAATTTGCATCAGCGCATCGCGGATGACCCGGCTCCACGATCGAGGACGATCGGCATTTTCTGCCCAAGCAATTTCCAGCTCAAGCGATTTCCAGCCCAAGCGATCTGCAAGCAAGGGAATGATGAAGGGATAGCTCAAATGTCGACACCCGAACCGATCAAGTTCACCGACGGCGCAGCTTACGAACGCTTCATGGCGCCCTGGAGCCGATCGGCCGGGGCAATTTTCCTGGATTGGCTGGCGCTGAGACCAAGTCTGTCGTGGGTCGACGTCGGCTGCGGAAACGGCGCGTTCACGGAGATGATCCTCGCCGGAGCTGCTCCCTCGCACGTGAGCGCGATCGATCCGTCCGAAGCTCAGATCGCAGCGGCACAGCAACGGATATCGGCGAAGCAGGTCGAGCTTTCGGTTGGCGATGCATTGGCGCTTCCCTACGACGATGCGCGCTTCGATGCGGCTATCATGGCGCTGGTGCTGTTTTTCGTGCCCGATCCCAAAAAAGGTGCGGCCGAATTGGTGCGCGTGACCAAGCCCGGCGGCATGGTCGCGTCCTACACCTGGGACATCACGCGCGGTGGCACGCCGACACAGCCCTTGTGGGAGGAACTGGATGCCATGGGCCAGCCGACGGCGCGTCCGCCGAGCGCGGATATCTCGCGTTTTGCGGCCTTGAAGGCACTCTGGGTAGAGCTGGGCCTCCGCGATGTCGAAACCCGCGAACTCGTCGTCGAGCGGACGTTTGCGAACTTCGACGATTATTGGCTGTCGATGGTCGTGAGCAGTCCGACCGGCGTCGTGGGAAAGCTGTCCGATGCAGAGAGCGCCGAGTTGAAACGCCGGCTGCAAGACAGACTTCCGGCAAGCGCGACGGGAGCGATCACGGTCCACGCCTGGGCGACGGCGATCAAAGGGCGAAAAGCCGCGTGACGCGCGGCCCTTACGTCGCCGCCTTCTTCGACTTCGGCTTGGCCGCCCTCGGCACCGGTTGCGGCTCGGGATTGCCCTCGATCGAGGACAGGCGGCCGGAGGTGAACGTGTAGATGCCCGCGCGCGGGCCGGTGGTCCAGGTCACGACGGCGACGCGTCGGCCGATGGCGTCGGTGGACAGGTTGACGTTCGAAGGCGCGCCGATGCCGCGCACCACGTCGCACTCGGTATGCCCGAGCGCGACCGTGCCGCCCATCGGTGCGGGGGCCGTCGTCGACGCATTGGCGTCGGCGGGCCCGGGAGGCGGGGCCATGCCCGGACAGGCGCCGTCGGCGCTGACGAGGTCCTCGGCTCCCACCGGCTTGTCAGGCGTGAGCGGCGGCGATTCGATCGAGATGTTCTTGATGAAGAGACGGCCCGGCTTCTGGAACCATTCTGCGTCCTTCGACAGCAGATCGGTCCCCGAGCAGCCCGCGAGCAGCGGTGCTACGGCGGCCAACGCAATCATGAGCGAGCCGGGAAGCTTTTGATGTCGCACGATAAACTAATTCCCCGCCTGAAGGACCAGCCCTAAACGATTGTCCCAACATCCCTTTGCGGCACGAAGGTGGCCGAAGCCAGCATCGTTCACAAACTGCAAATTATCATTAATTGCCGACGGCCGCTAATTCCGCTTCTGCCACCGGCCCCGCTCGTCGGCCTGCCAGTAGGTGACATCAAATCCCCGCGCCTTGCAATCGGTCCAGGCCGCGCGGGCGAGCGCAAGCGCATCCGGATCGTCGCCGTCGAACAGCAGGACCATGCGCTCATAGCCCTGCGAGTCCTCCGGCAGTACGGCATTGTCGATCAGGAAGCGGACATTGGCACCGTTGGGATTGCCCCCCTCGATCGCCAGCACGATCGGCTGATCGGCGACGTCGTTCACCCGCCACGTCGCGTGCGGCAGGAAGGAATCGTCGCGATAGGTCCACAAATGCGAATCGAGCGCATCGGCGCGTTCCTCCGAGTTCGACTGCACCACGACGCGCCAGCCGCGCTCGAGCGATTTCTCGAGAAGCGGCGGCAACACATTCTCCACCGTCATGTTTTGCAGATGGTAGAACAATACTTCAGTCATCTCGGGTCATTTGCGCTCGTAATGATCGGAGACCAGGCGATCGAGCAGGCGGACGCCGTAACCGCTTCCCCAGCTCTGGTTGATGTCGGTCTTCGGCGCGCCCATGGCGGTGCCTGCGATGTCGAGATGCGCCCAGGGCGTGCCGTCGACGAAGCGCTGGAGGAACTGCGCCGCAGTGATCGAGCCGCCATGGCGGCCGCCGGTGTTCTTCATGTCGGCAAACTGGGAATCGATCAGCTTGTCGTATTCGGGGCCGAGCGGCATCCGCCAGACCTTCTCCCCACTCTCGACGCCGGCCACGAGCAGCCGGTCGGCGAGTTCGTCATTGTTGGAGAACATGCCGGCGTGTTCGGTGCCGAGCGCCACCATGATCGCGCCGGTCAGCGTCGCCAGATCCACCATGAATTTCGGCTTCATCTTCTTGGCGACGTACCAGAGCACGTCGGCGAGCACGAGGCGGCCCTCCGCGTCGGTATTGATGATCTCGATGGTCTGACCGGACATCGAGGTGACGATGTCGCCCGGCCGCTGGGCGTTGCCGTCGGGCATGTTCTCGACGAGGCCGATGGCGCCCACGACGTTGACCTTGGCTTTACGCGCAGCGAGCGCATGCATCAGGCCGACGACGCAGGCCGCGCCCCCCATGTCGCCCTTCATGTCCTCCATGCTGCCGGCCGGCTTGATCGAGATGCCGCCGGTGTCGAAACAGACGCCCTTGCCGACGAAAGCGACCGGTGCCTCGCCCTTCCTGGCCCCGTCCCAGCGCATGATCACGGTGCGGCTCGGCCGCGCCGAGCCCTGGCCGACGCCGAGCAGTGCGCCCATGCCGAGCTTCTGCATCGCCTTGACGTCGAGCACCTCGACCTTGACGCCGAGCTTGCGGAGCTGACCGGCGCGGCGCGCGAACTCTTCGGGGAAAAGCACGTTCGGCGGCTCGTTGACGAGGTCGCGCGCGATGATCACGCCGTCGATGACGTGGGCGGCCGAGGCAAACGCCTTCTTCGCAGCACCGGCATCGCCCACCGCAAGCGAGATGTCGGCGCGCGAGCCGCCCTCCTCGCCCTCCTTCTTCTTCGTCTTGTAACGGTCGAACTTGTAGGTGCGTAAGCGAAGGCCCGAGGCGATCGCCACCGCCTGCTCGCTCGTCATCGCGCCGCCGGGCAGCTCGGCCATGATGGTCATGGCGCTGGTGCCGGAGGGCAGCTTGCTCGCGGCCACCCCGCCGAATTTGAGGAAATCGTTCGCCTTCAGGCCGGTCGCTTTGCCGGCGCCGATCACGATCAGCCGGGTCGCCTTCACGCCCTCCGGCGCCAGAATGTCGAGCGCGGCCGCGCTCTTGCCTCTGAAGGCGGCGGCGGCCGCCGCACGCTTCACAAGATCGACAGCGCCGCCCAGCGCCTTGGCCGTCGCGGGACCGAGCTTCAGGCCGTCATCGCAGAACACCACCAGGATGCCACGGGGGGCGGCAGACAAAGGGACAAAGCCGACCTTGATGGCATCGGACATGGGTAACTCCTTTAATGCATGAAACTTTTCGCCCGTTCGGCGGCGCCGGTCCCAGCCGAAGCTGAACGGCGATTCACTGGGGCTTGCCCTACTATGGGCCAGCCGGCTGCCCGATGCCAAGCGCCGCCGTGGCCGCCCGGCCACAACCAGCGAAATATTAACCATATATTGAAGGTGCCACGGGGCAGCCATTTTGTTGACGGATCAAAGGGATGGTAGTGAGAAAGTGAACCACCGGAAGAGCTGATGGCCAACCTTGGGGATCCCCTGATCGGGGATTGGTTGGACAGCCGGAATTCTGGTCGACATCGGGGCTGATGGGGATTCGTGCGGTAGCGCATGGGGTCGATCGATAGGTATATTTTCCGCACGACGCTGGCGTCGTTTGCGCTGGTCCTGGTCAGCCTCACCGGCGTGATCTGGATTACGCAGGCGTTGCGCGGCATCGACCTGATGACGAGCCAGGGTCAGACCATCCTCACCTTCCTCGGCATCACCAGCCTGGTCATCCCGGCCCTGGTCCTGATCATCTCGCCGATCGCGCTGATGATCGCGATCTCGCACACGCTCAACAAGCTCGCGACCGATTCCGAGATCATCGTGATGAATGCCGCCGGCTTCTCGCCGTTCCGGCTGTTCTATCCGTTCTTCTATGCCACCTGCGTGGTGGCGCTGCTGGTTGCCTTCATCGCGGCCTATCTCGCCCCCGACGGCATGCGGCGGATCAAGCAATGGGACGCCGAGATCACCGCGGACGTGCTCACCAACATCCTCCAGCCCGGCCGCTTCGCCCAGCTCGACAAGAACCTCACGATCCGGATCCGCGAGCGCCTGCCCGGCGGCATCCTCGCCGGCATCTTCATCGACGACCGCCGCGATCCCAACGAGCGCGTCTCGATCGTGGCCGAGCATGGCGAGGTCGTGAAGAACGAGACCGGCTCGTTCCTGGTGCTGGAGACCGGCAATCTGCAGCGCTTCGAGGCGGGCAAGCGCGATCCCGCGCTGGTGGCCTTCGGCCGCTACGGCTTCGACATGTCGAAGTTCTCGGGCCAGGGCCGCGACGTCACCCTCGGCATCCGTGAACGCTATCTCTGGGAGCTGTTCTCGCCGTCCGAGGACGATCCAGTCTACAAGCAGATCCCCGGCCAGTTCCGCTCGGCCCTGCACGACAGCATCCTGGCGCCGGTCTATCCCTTCGCCTTTGCGGTACTGACCTTCGCCTTCCTGGGCGCGCCTCGCACCACCCGCCAGAGCCGCAATTTCTCGATCGGATCCTCGATCATCGCGGTGTTCGGCCTGCGCATGGCCGGCTTCGCCTGCTCGGTGATGGCGGTGAAATCTCCGGGCGCGGTGCTGGCCCAATACGCGATGGTCATGGGCGCCATCGGCGTCGGGCTGTGGATGATCGTCGGCGGCTTCGTGGTCGAGCCGCCCCCTGGCCTGATGGAGGCCATCAACAGGTCGAACGCACGGATCGCGCGGCTGTTCGGACGCCCGGCCGCCGCATGAGCATGCTCACCAACACACTCGGGCGCTATTTCGCCGGCCGTTTCGTGGTGGCGGCGCTCGGCGTGTTCGCCAGCATCTTCCTGCTGCTGGTGCTGGTCGACTACATCGAGATGGTGCGCAAGACCTCGGGCCTCGCCTCCGCCTCCGCGATCATGGTGGCCGAGACCTCGCTGTTCCGGGTGCCGCAGCTGCTGGAGAAGCTGACGCCGTTCTGCATGCTGATCGGCGCCATGACCTGCTATCTCGCCCTCTCCCGCCGGCTCGAGCTCGTGGTGGCGCGCGCCGCCGGCATCTCCGCATGGCAGTTCATCTCGCCGGCGCTCGGCAGCGCGCTCTTGATCGGGGTGATCGCCACCGTCGCCTACAATCCGATGTCGGCCAATTTGCGCGAAGCCTCCAAGCGCATGGAAGCCGAGCTGTTCGGCTCGGCGCCCGGCGGCGGCATCCAGGACGCCTCCGGCTTCTGGCTCAACCAGAAGACCAGCGACGGCCAGACCATCATCAATGCCGCGCGCAGCGAGCAGCAGGGCCTCCGGCTGACCGGGCTGACGCTGTTCCGCTTTGACCCCGACCAGCACTTCAAGGAACGGGTCGAGGCGCGCGAGGCGACGCTCGAGGCCGGCCGTTGGCTGTTCAAGGGCGTCCGCCGCTTCTCGCTGGACGCGCCGCCGATCGAGCAGGCCAGCCTGGAGATTCCCACCACGCTGACCGAGGCGCAGGTCCGCAACAGCTTTTCCACACCCGAGACTGTGTCTTTTTGGCAACTACCGAGCTACATCCGCTCCTCCGAGAGCTCGGGCTTCGCGACAGCCGGTTACCGACTCCAGTATCAGAAGCTTCTGGCACAGCCGTTTTTGCTTGCGGCCATGGTGATGCTCGCGGCCTCCGTGTCGTTGCGCTTCTTCCGGATGGGCGGCGTGCAGAAGATGGTTTTGAGTGGCGTGGGCGCAGGCTTTCTGCTCTACGTTCTGTCGAAAGTAACTGAGGATTTGAGCAAGGCTGAGTTGATGCATCCGATCGCTGCGGCGTGGTTGCCCGTTGTGGTGGGCGGCCTCACCGGCTTTTTGGCCTTGCTCTATCAGGAGGACGGATAGTGACTGCCGTCCACCGAGGGCTCGTGTCTCGTTTGACGCGGCGCATGTTGGTGCGTGCGGACGGGTGCGGCTGGTCCATTCGCAGGCTCCTGCTCGCTGTCGCCGCTGCCGCCTCGCTCGGCGGGCTGATCGGCGCTGCCACCGTGGCGCCGGCCAGCGCCCAGAGCTTCACCTACAATCCGCTGCCGCCGCGTCCGAAGCCGCAGAGGGTCGCCAACGACAACCAGATGCTGGTTCAGGCGACCGAGGTCGACTACGACTACAACAATTCGCGCGTCTCCGCGGTTGGTAACGTCCAGCTGTTCTACAACGGCACCAGCGTCGAGGCCGACCGGGTCATCTACGACCAGAAGACCAAGCGGCTTCATGCCGAAGGCAACATCCGCATGACGGATGCCGACGGCAAGATCACCTATGCCGAGATCCTGGACCTCTCCGACGATTACCGCGACGGTTTCGTCGATTCGCTGCGCGTGGACACGGCCGACCAGACCCGCATGGCCGCGAGCCGCGCCGACCGCTCCAGCGGCAACTACACGGTGTTCGAGAACGGCGTCTACACGGCCTGCGCGCCGTGCAAGGACGATCCGAAGAAGCCGCCATTGTGGCAGGTCAAGGGTGCGCGCATCATCCACGACCAGCAGGAGAAGATGCTGTATTTCGAGACCGCACAGCTCGAATTCTTCGGCGTGCCGCTCGCCTACATGCCCTATTTCTCGACGCCCGACCCGACCGTGAAGCGGAAGAGCGGCTTCCTGATCCCGGGTTATATTTCCGGCACGGACAACACGGGCTATGGCGTCGAGGTTCCCTATTATTGGGCGATCGCGCCCGACATGGACGCAACCTTCACCCCGCGCATCCTGTCGCGGCAAGGCGTGCTGCTGCAGGGCGAATTCCGACAGCGCCTGATCGACGGCGCCTACCAGATCCGCGCGTACGGCATCAACCAGCTCGATCCCGGAGCGTTTGCCGGGCTACCCGGCGACCGCGAGTTCCGCGGCGCCGTCGACACCAAGGGTCAGTTCGCATTGAACGACAAATGGGTCTGGGGCTGGGACGGCGTCCTGATGTCCGACTATTATTTCTTCTCGGACTACCGGCTCTATCAGTACCGCGACCCGCTCGGCTCGTTCCTGCTGCTGCCGACGGAAGCGCTGTCGCAGCTCTATTTGACCGGCGTCGGCAACCGCAGCTTCTTCGATGCGCGCACGATGTACTGGCTGAGCTATTCGGGCAACCAGAGCCAGGTGCCGATCGTCTATCCGGTGATCGACTACTCCAACGTGCTCAACTATCCGGTGTTCGGCGGCGAGTTCAGCTACAAGACCAATTTCGTGAACCTGTCGCGTGACGATGCGGTGTTCGATCCGATCACGACGGTCGCCAACACCAGCAGCCTGTGCACCACGGCGTCGGCCGATCCGCTGGCCCGTACGCCCTCGCAGTGCCTGCTGCGCGGCTTCCCCGGCACCTACACCCGCCTCACGGCGGAGGCGCAGTGGCGCAAATCCTTCACCGATCCGCTCGGCCAGATCTGGACGCCGTTCGCCAGCCTGCGCGCCGACGCGATCAACTCCTCGGTCTCCAACCAGCCTGGCGTGTCGAACTACCTGCCCGTCGGCGACACCCAGGCGTTCCGCCTGATGCCGACCGTAGGCCTGGAGTACCGCTATCCGTTCATCAACATCCAGCCCTGGGGCTCGACCACCGTCGAGCCGATCGCTCAGATCATCATCCGCCCGAACGAGACCTATGCCGGCAAGCTGCCGAACGAGGACGCCCAGAGCATGGTGTTCGACGCCTCGAACCTGTTCAGCGTGGACAAGTTCTCCGGCTACGACCGCGTCGAGGGCGGCGGCCGCGCCAATGTCGGCGTGCAGTCCACCACGCAGTTCGACCAGGGCGGCGCCGTCAAGGTGCTGTTCGGCCAGTCCTACCAGCTGTTCGGCCTGAACTCTTTCGCGGTCCAGGACACCATCAATACCGGCCTGGATTCCGGCCTCGACAAGCCGCGGTCCGATTACGTCGCGAGCGCCAGCTATTCGCCCAACAGCACCTACACGTTCAGCGTCCGCTCCCGCATGGACGAGCAGACCTGGAACGTGCAGCGCTTCGAGGCGGAAGGCCGCGCCAACTTCAACCGCTGGTCGGTCAGCATGCTGTACGGAAACTACGCGGCCCAGCCGGAACTCGGCTATCTGACCCGCCGCGAGGGCATCCTGACCACGGGCTCGCTGAAGATCGCGACCAACTGGGTGGTGTCGGGCTCGGCGCGCTGGGACCTCGAGGCCAACAAAATCAACCAGTATGTGGTCGGGGCCGGCTATGTCGACGATTGCTTCGTGCTGGCGGCGAACTATGTAACTTCGTATAGCTATTCGGCGGGCACCGCACCGCCCGTGCTGAGCCACGCGTTCATGTTCCAAATCGGCCTGCGCACGCTGGCGAACTCGTCGACGACCAGCGGTCCCACCGGCCTCCAGTGAACGGTTTGAAGTGCCGGCCGCGTATGCCTCATCACGACGCGGTTGATCTGCGAGCGACATCATGACGATCCCATCGACTTTCTTCCGCCTCCTTCTCGCCCTCGGTGCGGGGCTGATGCTGACCGCCCTGCCCTCGCCGTCGCACGCGCAGAACATCGTCGTCATGGTCAACGGCGATCCGATCACCGATTTCGACATCGAGCAGCGCTCCAAGCTGGACCAGCTGACGACGCAGAAGACCCCAAGCCGGCAGGAGGTCATCAACGAGCTGATCGACGACAAGGTGAAGCTCAAGGAGGGCAAGAAGTACGGTGTCGACCCAGGCGTCTCCGACATCAACCAATCCTATGAAGGCATGGCGCAGCGCATGCGCATCACGCCGGATCAGCTCACCAAGTCCCTCGAATCCAAGGGCGTCCGACCCGAGACCTTGAAAGGCCGCATGAAGGCCGAGATGGTCTGGACCAGCCTCGTGCGCGGCCGCTACAAGGAGCGCCTCCAGGTCGGCGAGCGCGACGTCGCGCAGGCCGTGCAGGCCCAGACCGGCGAGAAGCTTCAGGTCGAGGGCACCGAATACAAGATGCAGCCGATCGTGCTGATCGTGCCCCGCGGCTCGTCCGCTGCGTTCCTGGAAACGCGGAAGAAGGAAGCCGAGACCTATCGCGCGCGCGTCGGGAGCTGCGAGGAGGCCAATTCGCTGTTCCGCTCGACGCCGAACGCCACCATCCGCGACACCGTCACCAAGACCACCGCGGAGCTGCCCGAACCGCTGCGCAAGGTGCTCGACGACACCCCGATCGGCCATCTGACCGCGCCCGAGGTGACCAAGGCGGGCATCGAGATGGTGGTGCTGTGCTCGCGCAAGCCGACCATGATCGACACGCCGAAGAAGCGCGAGGTCCGCGAGAAGATGTATCAGGAGAAGTACGAGAAGACCCAGAAGGCCTATCTCGATGACCTCCGCAAGGCCGCGATGATCGAATATCGCAATCGCTGATGGCCAAGTCCCTCCTAGAGCCTTCCGCCAAATCCGCAGCCGAGTCCGCAGCCAAGCCCCTTGCCCTGACCCTGGGAGAGCCCGCCGGCATCGGCCCCGACATCACGGTCGCGGCTTGGCTCAGGCGCCGTGAGCTGAACCTGCCCGCCTTCTACCTGCTCGGCGACGAGGCGCTGATCGCGCAGCGCGCCAAGGCGCTCGGCGCCGATATCAGGATCGCCGCGGTGAGCCCCAGCGAGGCCGCTTCCGCCTTCACTGATGCCCTGCCCGTGGTCGCGACCGGCGAGCGCGCGACCGCCGAGCCCGGCAAGCCTGACGCATCCAGCGCGCCGGCCGCGCTCGCCTCGATCCGGCAGGCAGTCGTCGATGTGCGCGCGGGTCGCGCCGGCGCCATCGTCACCAACCCGATCGCCAAGAGCGTGCTCTACCGCGCCGGATTCCGCCATCCCGGCCACACCGAATTCCTCGCCGAGCTTGCCGCGGAGAACGGCCGTGTGCCGCAGCCGGTGATGATGCTGTGGTCGCCACAGCTCGCCGTGGTACCCGTGACCATCCACGTCTCGATGCGCGATGCGCTGGGAGAGCTCACCAGCGCGCTGATCGTCTCGACCGTACGGATCCTCACCACCGCACTGAAATCCCGCTTTGGCATCGCAAAGCCGCGCATCGCGGTCTCCGGCCTCAATCCGCATGCCGGCGAAGACGGATCGCTCGGCCACGAGGAACAGACCGTCATCGCCCCCGCGCTGAAAGTACTGCGCAACGAGGGCATCGAGGCCAGGGGCCCGCTGCCCGCCGACACCATGTTCCATGAGGCTGCGCGACAGACCTATGATTGTGCGGTCTGCATGTATCACGACCAGGCGTTGATCCCGATCAAGACGGTCGCCTTCGACGATGCCGTCAACGTCACCCTCGGCCTGCCCTTCATCCGCACCTCGCCCGATCACGGCACCGCCTTCGACATCGCCGGCACGGCCAAGGCCAATCCGGCGAGCCTGATCGCCGCGCTCAAGCTTGCGCGCCGCATGGCCGCTTCCATCAGCTGATGGGCGCGATCGACGACCTCCCGCCGCTGCGCGAGGTCATTCGCGAGCATGCGCTGTCGGCCAGGAAATCGCTCGGTCAGAACTTCCTGCTCGACCTCAACCTGACCGCGCGCATCGCACGCGCGGCCGCGCCGCTGGACGAGGCGACCATCGTCGAGATCGGCCCCGGCCCCGGCGGGCTGACGCGCGCGCTGCTCGCGCTCGGCGCCCGGCGCGTCATCGCCATCGAGCATGACGAGCGCGCGATCCCGGCCTTGCAGGATATTTCGGCGCGCTATCCCGGGCGGCTCGATATCGTGCATGGCGACGCCATGACCTTCGATCCGCGCCCGCTGCTCTCGGGCGAACGTGCGAAAATCGTCGCCAACCTGCCCTACAACATCGCGACCCAGCTTCTCATCAACTGGCTCACCATCGAGCCCTGGCCGCCCTGGTACGAGATGATGGTCCTGATGTTCCAGCGCGAGGTCGGCGAGCGCATCGTGGCGCGCGAGGACGAGGAGGCCTATGGCCGGCTCGGCGTGCTCGCCAACTGGCGCTGCGAGACCAGGATCCTGTTCGACATTGCGCCGTCCGCCTTCGTGCCGCCGCCGAAGGTCACCTCCTCCGTCGTGCGCCTGATACCGCGCGCAGAGCCGCTTCCATGTGACCGAAAACTGCTCGAGCAGGTCGCTGCCGCAGCCTTCGGGCAGCGCCGCAAGATGCTGCGGCAGAGCCTGAAATCACTGGGTGTTGATCCCGCGCGGCTTGCGCAGGCAGCCGGCGTCGATGCGACGCGGCGCGCCGAGACCATCCCGATTCCAGGCTTTGTTGCCATGGCGCGTGAATTGGCCGATATACGCAGCGAAGCCTGACAATCAGAATTTCGGAGGAAGGAATATGGCGTTGATGCGTCGGCAATCCCTGGTCAAGTTCGATGCGCCGCTTTGCGAGACCATCGTGGACACGCCCAAGCCGCAGGGCCGCGAAGTGCTGGTGCGCATCGAGCGCTGCGGCCTCTGCCATTCCGACCTGCACATCCAGGACGGCTATGCCGATCTCGGCGGCGGCAAGAAGCTCGACACCACGCGCGGCATGACACTGCCTTTCACGCTCGGCCACGAGATCGCCGGCGTCGTCGACGAAGTCGGCCCGGACGTCGCGGCCAGCCTCGTCGGTGCCAAGAAAGCCGTTTTCCCGTGGATCGGCTGTGGCCAGTGCCGCGATTGCCTGAACGGCGACGAGAACCTCTGCGTCAAGCAGCGCTTCCTCGGCGTCTCCATCGACGGCGGCTTCGCCACCCACGTGCTTGTGCCCGACGCGAAATATCTGCTCGATTACGATCCCCTTCCCGTCAACCAGGCCGCGACCTTGATGTGCTCCGGCGTCACCGCCTACGGCGCGCTCAAGCGCCTGGTCGACCGCCCGCGCCAGCGCAACCTGCTGCTGATCGGCCTCGGCGGCGTCGGCATGATGGGCCTGTCGTTCGCCCAGGCGATGTTCAAGCAGCCGATCACGGTCGCCGACCTCTCGCCGGCCGCGCGCGAGACCGCGCTCAAGAACGGCGCGGCCTTTGCCTATGACCCGGCCGAGCCTGACGTCATCAAGCGCATCCTCAAGGAGACCGAGGGCGGCTTCGACGAGATCGTGGATTTCGCCGGCAACGAGAAGTCGATGGCGTTCGCGGTTGCGGTCGCCGCGCGCGGCGGCAAGATCGTCGTCTCCGGCCTGATGGGCGGCCAGTTCACGCTGCCCATGGTGCAATGGGTCTACAAGCGCATGACCATCGAGGGTTTCATGGTCGGCACGCTGGCCGAGGCCCACGAGCTGATGGCGCTCGCCCGCGCCGGCAAGATCAAGCCGACGCCGATGCGCGAGGAGCCGATGGGCGACGTCCAGAAATGGATCGACGAACTGCGTGCCGGCAAGGTTGTCGGCCGCATCGTGCTGAAGAACTGACGGAAGCGCGGCGAGCACGACGCAAGTCTGGCCCGCCGCACGGAACGCCTTCGGCTGCGCTGCGTTGGCAGCGCATGTCGATCCGTTGCACCGTTGAAAGCGCATTCTTCATCGCCTGGAGCTGCCTGGAAAAGAGCGGCGAGCTCGGCTCGCCCGACGCGAGCGCGAATTTCCTGCTCGATGCCATCGAAGCCCAGCTTCGAACCGGTGAACGCCGGCAGTTGATGCTCGCGAACAGGGCGATCGATGCCTACCGCGCCGCGGCTGACAATCCTCGCTGCCGTCCAGCCCGCTGAGGCCCAGGGCAATCGCATTTGAACATTGCAGAGGTGGTCATGCCCGGGCTTGACGCTGCGGAGACAGCCGGTGCCCATAGCCACATCTCATATGCGATTGCCCTGCGCTGAAGCCCGCGACGATGTGCTCTAATTTTCCACGTCCGAACGTCCGTTGTGTGCACTTTGGAACCGTCGGTTCCGCCGCGGAAACGTAGGTTTCCCGCTGGCGCCGATTCCCGGCCCGCCAAGAGAACACATTGTGACCGGTCGGCCCCAGAACGATCTGCTCCGGCAGCTCAATCACCAGGATTTCGAACTGCTCGCGCCTTACCTCCAGCCGGTCGAACTCGAGGCGAGCCACATCCTGCATCACGCCGGCGACGACGTCGCAGCGGTTCATTTCCCCTGCGGTCCCGCGCTCGTGTCCTTCGCGGTGCCGGTCGAGGACGATCGCGAGGTCGAAAGCCTGCTGGTGGGACGTGAAGGTGCGGTGGGCATTGCCCCCGGCCGCACGCCTTCGCTCGCCTATTCGCGCATCGTCGTGAAGCTCGGCGGCACCCTGGTCCGGCTGCCGCTGCGCGCGCTCGAGCAGGCGCAGCAGAGGTCGGCTACGCTCCAGGAGGTCTTCTTACGCTATGCCGACTGCCAGTTCGCGCAGCTGCTGCAGACCGCGGCCTGCAACGCTGCGCATTCGATCGAGCAGCGCGCCGCCAAGTGGATCATCTCCGCACAGGAACATATCGGCGGAGCCGAGATCCCTCTCACCCACGAGCAGCTCGCCGGCATGCTCGGCGTCTCCCGCAGCTATGCCAGCCGTGTCATCCAGATGTTCAAGGCGAGGCGCATCCTCGCGACCCGCCGCGGCGCCATCCTGATCCTCGACGCATCGGCACTCGAAGCAAGAGCCTGCTGTTGCAACGACTGGGTGAACAAGTATTTCGACGAGGTGCGGGGCGCAGCGGCAGCCGCCGAGGGCTAAAGCATGATCCGGGAAAGTACGCAGCGGTTTTCCGAAAAGATCGTGCTTAAACAACAACCGAAAGCGCGATGACGATTCATCCTGATCGCATCGCGCTATAGTGCCTCCGGCTCACGCAAGCGGCGGCGACTGCCGCTTCAGGTGCAGATAGACCGGACTAAAATCTCCGAGCCGCTGCAGCTCGCGCCATTTCAGCACGATCAGCTCCCCGTCGCGCAGGTCCATGGCGCCGCTTCGCCTGAGGTCGGCGAGCGTCCGGTTCACCGTCGCGATCGCCATGCCAAGCGTCTCGCCGAGCTGGGCCAAGCTGATCGGCACGCGGCAGCGATTGCCGCGGACCAGATCCGCCGCGCGGGCGCGGTAGAACAGCTCGCAGAACAGGTGCGCCATGCGCGCCTGCATCGGCCTGGCGCTGTTGTTGGTGATGGCCTCGCGAAAGATCGCCGCGTCGAGCAGAGTCTCGCGCCACACGGCCAGCGCAAAGGTTGGCCGCCGCCGGAAGGCGATGAACAATTCGCGATGCGGGATGAAGGCGACTGAGGCCGGCCCCAGCGCGCTCAATCCGTGGTCCATCTGGTCGATGAACAGCCCCTGCGCATCCGGAAGGTCGCCGGTGAGATGGAACGCGAGGTACTGCCGCCGCCCGCTCCCGAGCAGGTGGTAGCGCGCGACCATGCCGGAGACGACCAGCACCGAATGTTCGGGTTCGTCGCCCTGACGGATGAAATCCTCGTTGGGCCCCAGATCGCGCAGCGTGAAGGTGAGCGCCCGGATTTCCGCGATGTCCTCCTCTGCCAGAGCGGTATGTTCGGAAAGGTTGCGGATCAATACGTCGTGGGCTTTTTCCATGGGGCCGCCAAAAATCGCGCCGGTTCTATCAAATGATACGTCCGGCTTGGGTTCAGCGGACTAGAACGCTGGTCGGAAGCATGGGTTGCTAACGGGTTTGCCGCCGCACCAAGTCGCATCCAACCCACCTCCTCGACCGCAAAAGAGCCGTCCCTTCATGAGCCCTACGACCATCCTGGAGCGCATCCGCAGGCTATTCGCGTCAGATGCGAGCGAGCACCTCGACAGCATCCGCGATGCTTTGGTCGCGGGCACGTTGAAAGAGCCGGTCCGGCCAATGTCCGATCAGGAACTCGCCCGCGCCATCCGCGAGTTCCGCTCCGTGCCGGTCTCCGACGGGACCCTCGCAAAACTCTCGCAGCGCTTCGTCGCGGCGTCGGTGCCGCGAGACGTCTGAAGCAGCACGCGAGGCTCATGCCGCATCCGAAGTTCATCGCGCGTCTCCAGGCGATCGAAGGCCTGTCCGAGGACGAACGCCGGCAGATCGCAGGCTTGTCGTCCACGCTGCGCCAGGTCGCGGACGGCGAGATCGTGCTGCGCCAGGGTGAGACCGCTTCACGCTGCGTCTTCGTCGTCAGCGGCTTCCTCTACCAGGCCCGCATCGTCGGCGATCGCAGCCAGATCCTCGCCTTCCACGTTCCCGGCGACATGCCGTGCCTGCACACGCTGCTGGTCTCGCCGCTGGATGCGGACCTCGTCGGGCTCGGCCCGACCATCGTCGGCACCGTCGCGCACAGCCAGCTGCGCCAGCTTCTCGACGGCTCGATCCACCTGACCCGCGCCTTCTGGCGCGAGACGCTGATCGACGCGGCGATCTCGCGACAATGGATCGCGCGCCTCGGCGCGCAGTCAGCGCTGCCCAAGGTGGCGCATCTCATCTGCGAACTTGCCGCGAGGCTGGAGGTCGTCGGCCTTGTCAGGGACGGCAGTTTCCAGATTCCGATGACCCAGCGGCACGTTGCGGACGCCTGCGGGCTCTCGATCGTCCACGTCAATCGTACCATCCAGGAGCTGAGGCATCGCGGGCTGATTGCATGGGAGGGCAGCGAGATCGAGCTGCTGCAGCCCGACGAACTGCGCAAGCTCGCGGATTTCAGGCCCGATTATCTGTGCTGAGCGCGGTGCCACACATGGCGCTAGCTCGTACGTCGAATCTCCTCCCGCTCGGATTCGACCTCCTCGGCGTCTTCGTCGTCGACCTTCATGACATGGTCGCGGCCGGCCACCTTGAGCAGCTCGTCCAGCTTGGCGTGAATCGCCTGGGTGTCGCGGTGCTCGGCGCGCTGGATCACCAGCGTCATGCCCCATGTCGCCAGCGTCGCGAACGAGTGCCATTCGAGTCCGTTGCCCACCGTGATCCAGGCGATGCAATAGACCACATAAACGGCGAACGCGGCCGGGCGCGAGGTGGCGACGCCGATCTCGGTGAGCCAACCCTTTGACTTCGGAAGGGACATGTGCGGCAACTCGCGTAGGCCGCCGGCGTTCCCGCGGAAGCTGAAGATGCGCTGGCCAAGTCGCCCCTCTAAGGTCGCCCTCTAGGATCGCGAGGAATGCGGCCGCCAGTGTCTGAGCAGCGGACCGCCGGCCCCCAGCACAGGATCCGTCTTCGGCTTGCGGACCTTGGCGATGCGCTTGATCGCGTCAGTCCGCTCCCGCGTGTCGGTGCACTCGTCGTACGTGCCGTCCTGCGGGTAGGCTCCGACGACCAGAAAGTCCCGGCCGGACTCGATCAGCCGGTGGCCCGTGCCCGCGGGTAGAACCAGAACGTCACCGGCTTTCACATTGAGGATGCGGCCCTTGATGCCGCCGCACTCGATCCTGGCCGTGCCGCGCGCCACGCCCATCACTTCATGGATCTGCGAATGGTAGTGGACGAAATCGTACACGGTGTCGCGCCACGACCGGGCCCAGCCGTTCGTGGCGAACAGCGTGTCGATGATGACCTCCGGCGGAAAACGCCGGCCCTTCAGCTTCACCGCCCCGCGATAAAGCAGCGCCGGCAGTTTCGGATTGTTCGGCACGATGCCATCGTCGCGAAAATGGATGGCAGTCGGTTTCCGCGCCCGCACCAGCGCGCGCAGCGTCGCCGCGTCGGGATGCTCCTCCACGAGCTTCCTGGCAAAGTTCTTGATCTGATCCTTGACCGGCATGCCTGCTCCTCGGTCGCGATTCAACGACGGCGGAGGCGAGAAGTTTCGAGGTGGAACGGCGCTTGATCGGGAGCAAGGGCTCACTCCCCTCCCACGGGCTGAGCTCCTGGGCGGGCCAGTTTCGCTTGTACGAGAGCGACGTCGTAAGATGCGTCACGCCCATTGGGAGCAGCCGGCAAGAGCGGACGCGGAGGGCAGCCCTCGCGCTTGGTACAGCCAAAATTCACAATCCTGGTACTGTTCTCGTGACGAGGCGCAACGCATCTATTCGCTAGTACCACGACCGGAGCGCTCCCGATCGTCAGTCTTAGTTGGGAGCCCCGGTCAAAGCAGACGAGCAGATCGCAGACACCCGGACAACTCTGCCACGCCGCCTCGGCGTGTGGATAGCCGGCGCATTGGCACTCGCTGCAACAGTTGTACCAGACAAGGACCGAGGAGATAATTCCCATGAAGGCGATCGTCGTAACGGAACAGGCCGCGGGAACGGCCGGCTTGAAGCTGGTGAACCGGCGCGATCCGATGGCATCGATAAACGACGTCGTTGTTCAGGTTCATGCGTCCGGATTTGTTCCGACCGAACTCACGTGGCCCTCGACCTGGACCGATCGCCTCGCGCGTGACCGAACGCCGTCGATCCCAGGACACGATCTGGCTGGAGTGGTTAGCGCTCTCGGATATGGCACGACAGGGCTATCGGTGGGGCAGCGGGTATTCGGCCTCACGGACTGGTATCGCGACGGCACGCTGGCCGAGTACGTGGCGGTTGAGGCACGCAACCTCGCGCCGCTGCCGGGTGACGTCGACTTCACGGTGGGCGCGAGCCTGCCGGTCTCGGGCCTAACCGCATGGCAAGGGCTGTTCCAGCACGGCCGTCTCAAGGCGGGGCAGAGCGTCCTCGCACACGGCGCGGCCGGCGCAGTCGGTTCGATGGTGACGCAACTCGCACGAGAGGCCGGCGCCCACGTCATCGGCACCGGACGCGCCGCCGACCGTCAGACGGTGCTCGACTTCGGCGCTAAGGAGTTCGTCGACCTCGACAACGACGCCCTGAACGACGTCGGCAAGGTCGATCTGGTGTTCGATGTTATCGGCGGTGACATCCAGAAGCGATCCGTCGGCCTGCTTCGATCTGGAGGAACGCTGGTGTCCATCGTGGGGCCGGCCGAGGCACGGCCCGCCGACGGTCTGGCGGTCGACTTTGTCGTCGAGGCCGACCGGGCCCAACTGAGTGAGATCGTCCAACGGGTGCGGGATGGACGACTGCGGACGAACATCGGGAAAGTTTCGACCCTCGACGGCGCCGCTGCCGCCTTGAATCCGACTACGCGACGCAAGGGAAATACGATCATTCGCGTTCGCCCCTGAACGACGCACGCCCGTGGATGCACGCGGCCGGCCGGCCCTGTCCGGCTCGGCCGAACGTTGAGAAAATGTCCGCGAGGGGCCACAAACTGCGGTGATGGAGATACGGAACGCTCTTTGGCAACTCGCGTTGCGCGAGAACTCGCACGGGTGGAAGAACGACGCAATCCAGTACGTCGAAAATCACTTCGATGCTGAGGCTACTGGCCATGCTGCAGCAGTGCCTCCGAGAAGCGTGATGAATTCGCGGCGTTTCATTCGATCACCTCGCCACATTCCGGCTGAGCTGCGGACCGCATTGAAGCACGATCCAGACGACGTGAAACACAGGTTGCTACGAGCTGTCGCGAATGCTTCGCCCAGAAAGCAAGCACCGCCTGATCATAGGCGTCGGCGGCACCGGCGAAAGGTATTGCGAGACGACATTTCTGCCTCCGCGCAATTGCGGTTCGCGACGCCGGATCTCGTCTCGGAGATTGTGCTCAACAACGAACCCTTGCGGTCATCCCGACACGCAACCAGGAGAACAGATCGCGCACTCTTTGTGAATGAACACCGGGGAGGATCTTTTCAGAAAGCACGATTGCCCTCCGAAGAAAATGTCTGCTTCGGGTCACGGGCGGCGGCCGAGGCGAACGCGTCCCCGCGTCCGGGTGACCGCCGATAGCCTATCGTCGCAGGCCAGTGTCCATGTGCCCTTTGGCCTCCATCGGGCCATCGCACGGCATGTCGCGCCGCTTTCCGTCCGCGCGCCGGGCTGGTAGGATGGCGTCGTTGTTTTGAGGCATTTTGATGCGCGCGAGGATTTTCAATCGCGTCCTGGGGTTGGCCGCGCTGGTCGCCGGCATGCTCGCTGCCACGACGCTTCAAGCCTCGGCCGAGAAGCGCATCGCGCTCGTGGTCGGCAACTCCGCCTACAAGAACATCACCCCGCTCGACAACCCGTCGAGGGACGCGAGCCTGATGGCGGAGACGCTCGGCACGCTCGGCTTCTCGCTGGTCGGCGGACGCGCACAGCTCGATCTCGACAAGGGCGCGATGGACCTCGCGGTGCAGAGCTTTGGCCGGCAGGTCCAGGGCGCCGACGTCGCGCTGTTCTATTATGCCGGCCACGGCGTGCAGGTGGCGGGCTCAAACTATCTCGTGCCCGTCGGCGCCAACCCGACCCGCGAGGCCGACGTCGATTTCCAGATGACCGATGTCAACCTCGTGCTGCGCCAGATGCAGGGCTCGGGCACGCGGCTCAACCTCGTGATCCTCGATGCATGTCGCAACAACCCCTTTGGCTCACGCGGCCTGCGCTCCTCCGACGGCGGCCTGGCCCAGATGCGTGCGCCCGAGGGCACGCTGATTTCCTACGCGACCCAGCCCGGCAACGTTGCCCAGGACGGCAGCGACGGCCACAGCCCCTATACCAAGGCGCTGGCCACCACGATCCGGGTCGCTGGCCTCGACGTGTTTCAGACCTTCAACCAGGTCGGTCTTGCCGTGAAACGCGCCACCGCAGGCGCCCAGCAGCCCTGGGTGTCGTCCTCGCCGATCGACGGCACGTTCTATTTCGTGCCGCCGACGCAAACCGCACCGCCGCAGGTCGCGGCGATGCAGCCCGATCCCCTGCCCGCGGAGCGCCTGCGCGCCGACCCCGACCGCGTGCCCTTGCGCGATGCCGCGCTGCTCAGCGAACTGAGCGAGCGGCTCTACGAGCTCAATTTCGATCCTGACACGCCCGACGGCCTGACCCGCGCGATCACGAAACTCCAGCAGCGGATTTCGATGGCCGCGACCGGTGAAGCAACCGAAGGCCTGCTGCTGCGGATGCGCAAGATGGAGGATCTGAAGCCCTGGGGCTCGATCGTCTACGGGCCCGACGGCAGCAAATGGGGCATGTCTTGGAATCACGCCTCGCGGCGTGCCTCGGTCGCGGATGCGCGGGGCAATTGCGCCGGCGCCAAATGCCCGATCGAGCTCTCGTTCTACGGCCGAAGCTGCGGCGCCTTCGCCATCTCCGACAAGTCGTGGTCGCTGGTCCAGCGCGACAGCGTGCAGCACGCCCGGGACGCCGCGCTTGACGAATGCGGCAAGGCTGGCAAAGCTTGCCGCATTATCGGAGCCGTCTGCGCCGACGGCTCCGGCCGCTGATACGTTTTTTTTGGATTTTTCACTCATGCCCAACGCCGTCACCCTTACGACTGCCCTCGCCTTTCTCCTCAACCTCGCCATTGCCTCGTCGGCCGCCTACGCGCAATCCGGCAGCGCCGGCGGCTCGATCGGCAATGACGAGAAGTCGCTGTCGGGCTCGCGTTCGGAGCGCTCGGCCGAACCGGCTCCGTCCGCACGCCGGAGCAAGCCGGCCGAAGAGCCGCGCTCGTCGTCGCGGCGAGGCGGTGGCGGAGGTGGCGGCGGAAGCTTCGACGGCGCCTGGATGGTCACCAGCATCGGCTGCGGCGGCTCGACCACCGGTGCGGTGGTCGTCACGTCCGGCCGCGTCATCGGCGAAGGCGTCAGCGGAACCGTCAGCCCGAGCGGCTCGGTCTCTACGCGCGGACAAGGCCAGGGCGTAACCTTCACCGGCGCGGGCCGCCTCTCCGGCCGCAGCGGGTCCGGGACGTGGCGTCGCTCCGACGGCTGCGGCGGAACCTGGACTTCAGCCAAGCAGTAAGATCGAAAAAGCCCGACATCGCGGCGGAACGATCGCGCCAGAGGCCCGATTCAAGCCACATCCTCTCCGGATTTGCGGCTCATTGCCACCCAACTCTTTGACGAGAAAGGGCTGGTTGAGAGTTGCGTCATGCGTAACCGGGAGACCAGGATGGGCAACCGAACCGCAAAATTCGTATCTGCGCTTATTGGCGGCATCATTGCCGGTGCACCGCTGGCTGCCGTGTCGCAGAGCGCGCCGGCTCCGTCGAGCGCTGCCAGCACGGCTTCCGACTGCCTCGCAGCGCCAAAGGGCCCCGCGCCGCAGGGACAGCACTGGTACTACCGCCTCGAACGCACCACCAAGCGGCAATGCTGGTACCTGCGTGCCGCCGGCGACAAGGACAGCGCGAAAACCGCACAGACCGCGCAGGCTTCGAGCGATACGCCGACGGCCGATGCGCCGGCGCCGCAGCAACACGCTGTGCAGGACGCGCGCGCCGAATATCCGACGCCACGGAGCAGCGCCGCCCCGAAGACGCCGAGCGCCCCCGCGCAAGCCGCCGCCGCAACACCGGTCGAACAAGTCGCGGAGCAGACCGCTGACGGCAACGCGCAGCAACCCGCCGCCACCGCGCCCTGGCCCGATGTCTCCACAGCGTCCGCTCCGCCGGCGCCAAACGTCGTCGCAGCACCCACGCAGCCGGTCGCAAAGCCGTCGAAATCCCCGTCGCCGGTGGCGCTCGCTGCGGCAGACAGCACGACCGACAAGCCGACCGGCTCGCTCCAGACGCTGCTGCTCGTGATCGGTGGCGCGCTGGCGCTCGCCGGAATCCTCGGCAGCGTCATCTACCGCTTCGCCGGCGCGCGCGTCCGCGTCCAGTCCGCCGACCGTCACGGACATTGGCGCGATTGGGAGACACAGGACCAGGACGGAAGCCGCGCGCCCTGGCTCGCTTCAACGCCGGCCGACGCCCAGCCGCAGCACCCCGTCGACTTCGATGCGGTACGTCCGCAGCCGAAACAACGAGGGACAAAACTCGCCGCGATCGGCCGCGAGATCGAGTTGATCGACGCGCGCAGGCAACGGGCCGCCGCCCCGGCCGAACCTGTCGCGATCAGAAGAGACAAGGTCGAGACGAAGGCGGTCGACAAGAAAATCGAGACCGTCGCCCCGGCTCCCCAGCTCACCGCCGCCGAAATCGGCGAGGAGCACGATGACGCGCCGGCAGGCCATGACGCCGATGCCGTCGACATCGATGTCATCACGACGATGCTCGAACAGCTGGCGAAGGAAGGACCGCGCCTGTCCCGGCCTAACCTTGAAGCTGACCTTGCAAACTTCGCACGAAGCCTGCGAGGCCGATCCGCCGCTCGCGCTTGAGGCGTTCGGCCTTCAGGATCGACTGCACCTCGGCGAAGGCCTCGTCGATGTCGTGGTTGATCACGATGTAGTCGTACTCGGCCCAGTGGCTCATTTCGTGGCTAGCGCGGCTCATGCGCTTGCGGATCACCTCGTCGGAATCCTGTGCGCGCGAATGCAGGCGCTTCTCGAGATCGCTGGCCGACGGCGGCAGGATGAAGACGCTGACGACGTCGGCGCGCGCCTTCTCGCGCAGCTGCTGCGTACCTTGCCAGTCGATGTCGAACAGCACGTCCTGCCCGGCCGACAGCGCCGCTTCGACCGGCACGCGCGGCGTGCCGTAGCTGTTGTCGAACACGGTCGCCCATTCCAGCAGCTCGTCGCCCTTCACCATGGCGTCGAACCTGGCCTTGTCGACGAACAGATAGTCGCGCCCGTCGACCTCGCCGGGGCGCTTGGCGCGCGTGGTGGCGGAGACCGACATCCTGAGGCCCGGCATCCGCTCGATCAGGAGCCGGGACAGTGTCGTCTTGCCCGCGCCCGAGGGCGAGGACAGCACGAACATCAATCCGCGCCGCTCGACACCGTCAGTTCCGTGACCGCCCGTCGTCATCGATCACTCCAGATTCTGGACCTGCTCGCGGAACTGCTCGACCACGTTCTTCATGGCCAGCCCCGTGTTGGTCAGCTCGATGTCGTTCGACTTCGAGCAGCAGGTGTTGACCTCGCGGTGAAACTCCTGCGCCAGGAAATCGAGCTTGCGTCCGATCGGGCCGCCCTTGCCGATCAATTCGCGCGCCTGCGCGATGTGGGAAGCGATGCGGTCGAGCTCCTCGCGGATGTCGGCCTTGGTGGCGATCAGGATCGCCTCCTGCATCAGGCGGTCGGAATCGAACCGGTCCGAGGTGTCGAGCAGGGTTGCGATCTGCTCGGCGAGCCTGGCCTTGATCGCCTCGGGCTTGCGGCCCGGCGCAGCTTCCGCCTTGCTCGCAAGCTGCTCGATCTCGTCGACACGCTGGGTCAGGATCTGCCCGAGCGAAATTCCCTCGCGCCTGCGCATCTCGACGAGGTCGGCAAGCGCCTTGTCGAAGGTTTCGGCCGCGGCGGCACGCGCGGCCTTATCCTCCTCCTCGTCGCCCTCGGGCTCGGCGATCTCGACCACGCCCTTGATGGCGAGCAGGCCGTCGATGCTCGGCGCCACCGCGTCGACCTTGCCGGAGATCAGCGCGGCGGCCTTGAGGACCGCATTGAGCACGTCCTCGTTGATGCGGACCGTGGCGGCCGCATTGGTGCGCTTGACGTTGAGATTGGCGTAAACCGTTCCGCGCGACAGCAGCTCGCCAGCGTGCTTCTTGGCATGGGCCTCCAGCTCCTCGAAGCCCTGCGGCAGCCGCACCCTGAGGTCAAACCCCTTGGCGTTGACCGACTTCAATTCCCATTCGAACGTGTACGGCCCGCTCGCGCCGTGGCTTCGGGCAAAGCCGGTCATGGACGACAGCGCCATCGGTTCAGATTCTCCAGGAACACGGGATTCGCGAGGCTATCAAGCCACGCGAATCTTAAGACTATTTTGCCGGAAAGTGGAATCCGCAATGTCCGCAGGCAAGGCCCGCAAGTCTAAAGCGCGATGCGATTGGATGAATCGTCATCGCGCTTTAGGTTGTTGTTTAAGCACGATCTTTTCGGAAAGCCGCTGCGCACTTTTCCGGATCATGCTTTAGCGCTGGACCACCGGCGGAGAGGACTGCACCGCGCTCTGCCGGGCCGGCGCAGGATTGGCGGGACGAGTGGCCGGCGGTTTCTTCTGCTGGCTCGGCCGCGCCGGTGTGGTCGCGGTCGGCGTATCGGCGGCCGCCGGCGCGCTGCCCGCCGGCGGCTGCGCCTCCTCGGCCGGCTCGACCGTGTCGTTCTGGATCTGCTTTTCCATCGCGCGGAGCTTCGCGACGTTCTTCTGATGCGCGTCGTAGGTCTCGGTGAAGGCATGCCCGCCGGTGCCGTCCGCGACGAAATAGAGGTCGCGGGTGCGGGCTGGATTGGCGGCGGCCTCGAGCGAGGCCCGGCCCGGATTGGAGATCGGGCCCGGCGGCAGGCCCTCGATCACATAGGTGTTGTAGGGCGAGGGCTGCGTGATCTCGCTGCGCTTGATCGGCCGCCCCAGCGTGCCCTTGCCGCCGACGAGGCCGTAGATGATCGTCGGATCGGACTGCAGCTTGATCCTCTGCTTCAATCGGTTGACGAACACCGCGGCGACCCGGCTGCGCTCGTCGGGCTTGCCGGTTTCCTTTTCGACGATGGACGCCAGCGTGACCAGCTGCTCCGGCGTCTTGACCGGAATGTCCGGACTGCGGCGCTCCCAGATCTCGGCCAGCACGCGCTTGTGCGCCTGCTGCATGCGCTGGACCACCTGCTCGCGCGGTGTGCCGCGCGGGAACTTGTAGGTCTCCGGCAACAGCGTGCCTTCGCGCGGCAGCTCGCGCACGCTGCCGGTGAAGATGTCGTTGTCGGACAGCCGCGCCACGATCTGCTCGGAGGTAAGACCTTCCGGAATCGTGACGGCATGCTGCACCACCTTGCCCTCGACGATGGTGGCGATGACGTCGCGCAGCGACGCGTTCTTCTGGAACGAATACTCACCCGGCTTGAGGTCCGAGCTCGCCTTCAACGCGGCGACGCTGGCGATGAACACCCAGGGATTGATGTCGGTCACCCCTTCCCTGTTCAGCGTCTCGGCGATGTCACGCTTGCCCGCGCGCTGCGGGATGTTGACGATCTTGTCCTCCGTGAGCGGCCCGGGTGCTTCGAGCAGCTGCCGGCCGTAATAATAGACGCCGCCGGCGCCGAGCATGGTGATCAGCAGAAGGGTGATGATGGCATTGCCAATGATCACGAGAGGATTGCGCGCGCGGTCCGATCGCTTGGGCGGCGGCGGGAGTTGCTCGGGCTCGAGCGCTGCCCGCGGACTCCGGGGTGAAATGGGCGGCCTTTCACTCATAGAGACAACCTGAATCCTGCCGGTTCAATCGCGGCCGACAATCGCTTGCCCAGCCAAAATGCACGCGCCCACGTCCATGACTATCGCCGAATGCGGCAAAACGGTGGTTTCGTCTCAAACGCAAACTAACCGGCCAAGCGGCGGAAGATCACCGACGCATTGGTACCGCCAAAACCAAAAGAGTTCGATAACGTGACGTTGACCTCACGCTCCTTCGACTTGTGCGGCACGAGATCAATCGCAGTCTCGACCGAGGGATTGTCGAGGTTAATCGTCGGCGGCACGACGTTATCGCGAATCGCGAGGATCGCGAAGATCGCTTCGATCGCACCCGCCGCGCCGAGGAGATGGCCGGTCGACGACTTGGTCGAGGACATCGCAACCTTGGAGGCGGCATTGCCGAGCAGACGCTCGACCGCGCCGAGCTCGATCTCGTCGCCGAGCGGCGTCGAGGTACCGTGCGCGTTGATGTAGTCGAGATCGGACGGCGTGAGGCCGGCGCGCTTCAGCGCCGCCAACATGCTGCGGAAGCCGCCATCGCCGTCGGGCGACGGCGAGGTGATGTGATAGGCGTCGCCCGACAGGCCATAGCCGATCACCTCGGCGTAGATCCTGGCGCCGCGGCGCCTGGCGTGATCGAGTTCTTCCAGCACGAGGACGCCGGCGCCCTCGCCCATCACGAAACCATCGCGGTCCTTGTCATAGGGACGCGAGGCCTTCTCGGGCGTCTCGTTGAAACCGGTGGAGAGCGCGCGCGCGGCGTTGAAGCCGGCAATGCCGATGCGGCTGATCGGCGACTCGGCGCCGCCCGCGACCATCACATCGGCATCGCCGAGCGCGATCAGGCGGGCAGCATCGCCGACCGCGTGCGCGCCGGTCGAGCAGGCCGTGACCACGGCATGGTTCGGCCCCTTCAGCCCGTGCGCGATCGACACGTAGCCGGAGGCGAGATTGATCAGGCGGCCCGGAATGAAGAACGGCGACACCCGGCGTGGTCCGCGCTCCTTCAGGAGGATGGCGGTTTCGGCAATGCCGTTGAGACCGCCGATGCCGGACCCGATCATGGTGCCGGTCGCGCACTTGTCCTCTTCAGTCGCGGGATGCCAGTTGGCGTCGTCGAGCGCCTGGCCGGCCGCGGCCATGCCGAAGATGATGAAGTCGTCGACCTTGCGCTGGTCCTTCGGCTCCATCCACTTGTCGGGATTGAAGCTGCCGTTGGTCCCGTCGCCGCGCACGACCGTGCAGGCGATTTTGGTCTGAAGATCGGAGACATCGAAGCTCTCGATCCTGCGCGCACCGCTTTCGCCATTGAGGATGCGCTTCCAGGTCGGTTCGACGCCACAGCCGAGTGGCGAGACCATGCCGAGGCCCGTGACGACAACCCGCCTCATATCCGAAAACTCCGCATCGAAAGACTCACGGCCAATAGCAAGAAACCGGCTGACCGCTGCGAAGCGGCCCGTCCGGTTTCAATGTTGTCCCCGCGAAAATGAAGAGCTTAGCTCTTCGCGTTCTTCTCGAGAAACTTCGTGGCGTCGCCGACGGTGAGAATCGTTTCCGCAGCGTCGTCCGGAATCTCGCAACCGAATTCCTCTTCGAACGCCATCACCAGCTCGACGGTATCCAGACTGTCGGCGCCGAGGTCGTCGATGAAGCTCGCGTTGTCGACAACCTTCTCGGGCTCAACACCAAGGTGTTCGACCACGATCTTCTTAACCCGCTCGCCAATGTCACTCATTGCTTAACCTCGTGTTGTTCCCTGTAGACCCGACCCCCCGGGACGATACGAGCCGTCGTGGTCGTTTGACTGCCTTCGCTTACGAACTTGATTTGGCCCATCCTAACCGATGCAGGCCCGGCGAACGACGGCCAAAGGCTCCGCATCGCCAATATACAGGGTTTCAAAAACCTGCAATGGCGTTCTTTGCCCATCCGTTGAAGGTCCGGTTATCATACTTCAATTGCCTTGACTACAAGCCTCATTTCGCTCCGGAAACGGCCGTTTGCCGCATCCGGCACCGCCTTGACGGCAGTGCGGCACGAAGCGTCAGATCATGGCCATGCCGCCGTTGACGTGGATGGTCTGCCCGGTGACATAGGATGCTTCGTTCGAACTCAGGTAGACCGCGGCTGCCGCAATGTCTTCGGGCGTACCCAGGCGGGCGGCCGGAACCTTGGTTAGAATCGTTTCACGCTGCTTGTCGTTGAGCGCATCCGTCATCGGCGTCTTGATGAAGCCGGGCGCGATGCAGTTCGCGGTGACGCCACGCTTGGCATATTCGGCACCCAGCGTCTTGATCATGCCGATCAGGCCTGCCTTCGACGCAGTATAGTTGCCCTGCCCCGGATTGCCGGTGACACCGACCACCGAGGTGATGGCGATGATGCGGCCGAAGCGCTTGCGCATCATCAGCTTGGTTGCAGCGCGCGCCAGGCGGAAGGTCGCGGTCAGATTGACATTGATGACCTCGTCCCAGTCCTCGTCACGGAGTTGCACGAAGAGGTTGTCGCGCGTGATGCCCGCGTTGGCGACGAGAATGTCGACCTGGCCCATCGCAGCTTCCGCAGCCGGCACCAGCGCCTCGACCTCGTCTGCCTTGGAAAGATTGCAGGGCAGCACATGGGCGCGCTCGCCGAGCTTGCCCGCAAGCTCGTCCAGCACTTCCTTCCGCGTCCCCGATATCGCAACGGTGGCGCCCTGCGCGTGCAGCGCCTGCGCGATCGCGCCGCCGATGCCGCCGGTCGCGCCGGTGACGAGCGCCTTTCGGCCAGTCAGATCGAACATAGATAACTCCTCCAAAGCACGACCCGGAAAAATGCGCAGCGGTTTTCCGGAAAGATCATGCGTCAACTCGAGAACTCAAGCGCGGCGACCATTCATCGCGCTTCAAGCCTGCTTCGCAGCGGCCAATGCATCCCTGGCGGCGGCAATATCGTTCGGACCGCCGACCGCAACGCCCACGGCACCGTCCGCGATGCGCTTGACGAGACCTGTCAGCACCTTGCCGGCGCCGATCTCGAAGAAGCGGGTGACGCCCTGCCCGGCCATGTAAGCGACCGACTCGCGCCAGCGCACCGTGCCGGTGACCTGCTCGACCAGGCGGCGGCGGATCTCGTCAGGATCGGTGATGGCGCTCGCCAGCACGTTCGACACCAGCGGCGCGGCCGGCGCCTTGATCGTCACCTCGGCCAGCGCGGCCGCCATGGCGTCCGCAGCCGGCTGCATCAGCTTGCAATGAAACGGCGCGGACACCGGCAGCAACATCGCGCGCTTGGCGCCCTTGGCCTTGGCGATCTCGACGGCGCGGTCGACCGCGGCCTTGTCGCCCGAGACCACCACCTGCCCGCCGCCATTGTCGTTGGCGGCCTGGCAGACCTGCCCCTGCGCCGCCTCGCCGGCGACCTCCATGGCGGCTTCATAGTCGAGACCGAGCAGCGCAGCCATCGCGCCGGCGCCGACCGGGACGGCCTTTTGCATTGCGAGACCGCGCGTGCGAAGCAGACGGGCGGTATCCGAAACCGTCAGGCTGCCGGCCGCAGCCAGCGCTGAATATTCACCAAGCGAATGACCTGCGACGAAAGCCGCATCTCGTCCCACGGAAAAACCAGCCTCGGCCTCCAGGACGCGCAGCGTGGCGACGGACACCGCCATCAGCGCCGGCTGGGCGTTCTCGGTGAGCTGGAGGGTTTCGGCCGGACCTTCCCAGATGGTGGCCGTCAGCTTCTCGCCAAGCGCGGCATCGACCTCGTCGAACACGGCGCGCGCCACCGGAAAGGCGTCGGCCAGGGCCTTGCCCATGCCGACCGCCTGGGAACCCTGCCCAGGAAATGTGAATGCAGCCGTCATCGGCGCTCCCTGCTTGTCGGGCATGGTCCTATCGAGAACCGGCAGCCGATTGCGCACGGCCTTAGGCCATGGTTCCGGATCATGCTCCAAAGGGGGCCGTAGACACCGTCCGGGGCCGCACTGTCAAGCCGGGATGGGGGCTTCGACCAGCATTCAACGGGGAATGCGCCTTCTCAAAACCCGCCGGCGGTCTGGTTGGCATCGACGTCCGCCCCGGACTGCGCGCGGCGCGCACTGTTGACGAGTTGTCCCGGCCGATCCTCGCGGTTCGGCCTGGCCGTCGCCAGCCGCAGCACCGTCGCGTAATTCGGCTGCACTTCCATGCGGCCGGCGTGCCGGCTCGCACTGAGGAGGCGATGCACCTTCGGCAGATTGTAGCAGGGCACGTAGAACAACAGATGATGCTCGAGGTGATAGTTCACGTAATACGGCGCGATGAACAGGCGCTCGAGAAAATTGGCATGCGTGGTGCGGGTGTTGCGCAGGGGATCGCTGCTATCGGGGACGACGGCGTGCTCTGCAATGTTGCGAATGCGGGTGATGACCATCATCCAGGTCAGGAGCGGCACCAGCCATAGCAGCGGATAGGCCCACCACACGCCAGCCGCAGCGAGCGCCGCAAGCATGATCGCGTTGACGATGCATTGCGGGCCAAGTTTCTCCCAGAAATGCGCCGCACGCTGCCGCCACGGCCAGTCCTTTGGCCCAAGTGCGTTGAGCAGTTGCGCCTTGCGCTGCTGGTAGCCGGTCTGGCCGGTGATGTCGCGGATGAACTTGCGACGGTAGCTCAGCTTCGTGATCGGAAACGGCGCTGACAGCACGAGATCGGGGTCGTCCTCCTGCTGGGTGCGCGCATGGTGCTGAAGGTGATAGCGCCGGTAGCTGCGCGTCTCCGCAAACAGCGGATAGGCGCAGAACCACTGGCTTAGCGCCAGATTGGTCTTCTCGTCGGCGGACAGGCAGCCATGAGCACCGTCATGCATCAGGATCGCAAGGCCGAGCTGGCGCGAGCCGATGATGGCGACGGCGAGTATGTAGGTGATCGGATTGGGCCACCACGCGACCAAGGCGATGGCACCGATGATCAATGTCCAGGCGTGCGCGATCAGCGCCACGCCTTTCCATGTCACGCGCTGGCGCACGTCGGCGAGTTGATCGTCGGTCAGGAAATCGCGGGCACGCATGCGAAGCGCGGTCATGGCCTAACCCTCCTCATTCGAATTGCTGGATGCGCCGGCCTCCTCGACGAGGCGCAGGCGGGCGGTGTCGCCGGTGGATTTCGCCTGCTCGCCCAGCACGCGCAGCATCTCGGCGCAGAGCTCCTCCGGCGAACGGCCCATGGCATAGCCTTCGAGAATGACGCCGATGGCGACGGCCCAGAACCGCCGCGAGGTTTCGTCGGGCGCACGCAGGGAGCGCCAGCCGTGCCGCTCGACCTGCCCCGCATAAGCGCGCGTACCCTCGCTGTGCAGGCGTTCGATGGTGCGCTCCACGAGGGGCGCGAGATCCTGGCGACGACGCGTCAGCGTCAGCGCTTCGGCGAAGAAGGCAACCGAATCGCTCGCCGTCACGGACTTGGCCAGCGCGTGGATGTATTCCCCAGGCGTGCGCGCCTTCAGCGCCGCCTGCTCGGTGGCGCGTGCCAGATACAAGAGATCGCGGCAGGCGCATTCGACGAACAGCGCCTCCTTGGTGCGGAAGTAATAGGTGATCTGGCTCGGGAACGCGTCCGCGGCAGCCGCGATGTCGGTGATTGCCGTGCCGGACAGCCCCCGCTCCCGAAACAGCGGGCTCGCGGCGTCCAGGAGCAGCGACCGCATTTTGCGACCGGCCGAGCGCGTCGCACGCGCGGCGTGCTTGGGGTCGCCCGCCGCCTCGAGCGGCTCATGGGCCAAGGTTTCTACCATGGATATCCTCCACATCGATTTGTTTGTATGTCATACAAACAAACAGATCAAGGAGATATGATGGTATGGGAGGATGGTCCGGCTTCGCCGGCGTGGGATCCGGCCGAAACTTGGCCCCCAAACTTGCAAAGCCGGCCAAAATCCGTATAAGGCGCGCATCCGCAGACCCCGGCCGGGAGCTGAACGGACGGTCTCAGCAAATCATTCGTGATTTTGGTGTGGCAGGGCCAGTCGGTCCGTCGTCCCGTGTTTCCGCCTTCTGAGCTTGATCCCAGAGTCCTTTCCGAAGGTCTCTTAAGGGTTTGACGCCGGGCGATGCGCCAACATGAGGAAAGGACGTCCATGCCTCTTTACGAGCATGTTTTTCTTGCGCGCCAGGACGCGAGCCCGCAGCAGGTCGAAGAGCTGACTGCGCAGATGACCGGTATCGTCGAAGGTCTCGGCGGCAAGATCACCAAGACCGAGAATTGGGGCGTGCGCTCCCTCACCTACCGCATGAACAAGAACCGCAAGGCGCACTTCGTGCTGCTCAACATCGACGCGCCGTCCGCGGCGATCGCCGAGATCGAGCGCCAGGAGCGCATCAGCGAAGACGTGATCCGCTATCTCAGCGTCCGCGTCGAGGAGCTCGAGGAAGGCCCGTCCGCGATGATGCGCAAGGCCGACCGCGACCGCGAGCGTGACGATCGTGGCGGCGGCTTCCGCGGCGAGCGCGAAGGCGGCTTCCGGGGCGACCGCGAGGGCGGTTTCCGCGGCGATCGCGGTCCGCGCCGTCCGCGCGACGAAACTGAAACCACGACGGATGGGGAGTAAGACCAATGGCTGAAGCTGGTGCACGTCGCCCGTTTTTCCGTCGTCGCAAGAGCTGCCCGTTCACGGGCGCCAATGCGCCGAAGATCGACTACAAGGACTCCAAGCTGCTGATGCGTTACGTCTCCGAGCGCGGCAAGATCGTGCCGAGCCGCATCACGGCGGTGTCCGCGAAGAAGCAGCGTGAACTCGCCCGCGCCATCAAGCGCGCGCGCTTCCTGGGCCTCCTGCCCTACGTCATTCGCTGATACGACCAATTCGACCGGCGGCCGCTGGGCCGCCGGTCGTGACTTTTTCGAACTCATAAGGCTTCCGGGTCGTCCGGTCGCCGATGGTTGGGGCAAACGACGCCTCTAACCGCTCGAAGGGAGCGGGACAGCTGATGATGGCTTTTGCACTGATTGCCCTGATCGCCGGCGCCGCGTCGGCCCTGATGTTCGCCTCGATCATCTCGGGCGCGATGATCTCGCTCGTCCTGTTCTATCTCGCACCGCTGCCGCTGATGGTCGCCGCGATCGGCTGGGGACCGCTTTGCGCCAGCCTCGGCGGCATTGCCGCCGCGACCGGCCTCGGCGCCCTGTTCGGCCTGCCCTACTGCATCGCCTTCGCCGTCACCGTCGCGTTGCCGGCCTGGTGGCTCGGCCATCTCGCCCTGCTCGGCCGGCCGGTGGGAAGTCTCGCGCCGGACGCCGCCTCCGCCAAATCGGCGCCAGCCCCCGAGATCGAGTGGTATCCGGTCGGCCGCCTCCTGCTCTGGATCGCAGGCTTCGCCACGCTGACCACGATGGCCGCCCTGCTCACGCTCGGCAGCGACGCCGAGACCATCACCGGCACGCTGCGGCGCGGGCTGATGCGCCTGCTCCGCACCACCGACCCGCAAACCTCGGGCGAAGCCAGCCAGTTCGTCGACGCGCTGGTGCGCATGGTCCCGGCCGGCGCCACGATCATCGCGATGATGACGCTGACTCTCAACCTCTGGCTCAGCGCAAAGGTGACCGCGACGTCGGGCCGGCTGCGCCGTCCCTGGCCGGATCTGATGGCGGCCGAACTGCCGCCAATGACCCTAGTGGCGCTCTGCATCGCGCTGGCCTTCTGCTTCACCGGCGGACTGCTTGCCATCGTCGCGCAGATCGCCACGGCCGCGCTGATGATGGCCTATGCGCTGACCGGTTTCGCCGTGCTGCATACGCTGACGCTCGCGCTGAAGAGCCGCACATTCTGGCTCGGCTCGACCTACGTCGTCGTCGTCGTGTTCGGGTGGCCCGTGCTCGCGATGGTCATCCTCGGTCTTGCGGATGCCGTGTTCGGCTTTCGCGAGCGCTTCCTGCGCGGCCGGCAGCCGCCCCCACTGCCAACGCCTTAAGTCACCCCGAAACTGAAACCTACAGAGCACTTCAAGAGGAGAACGAATATGGAAGTCATTTTGCTGGAACGCGTCAACAAGCTCGGCCAGATGGGCGAAGTCGTGAAGGTTCGCGACGGCTACGCCCGCAATTTCCTGCTCAAGCGCGGCAAGGCGCTGCGCGCCACCGCCGACAACCGCGCCAAGTATGACGGCATGAAGGCCGATCTCGAGGCCCGCAACCTCGCCTCGAAGGCCGAGGCGTCCAAGGTCGCCGAGAAGATCGAAGGCAAGAACATCATCGTGATCCGCCAGGCGTCGGAAGCCGGCCAGCTGTTCGGCTCCGTCAACGTGCGTGACATCGTCATCGCGTTCGAAGCCGATGGCGTTTCGCTGGCTCGCCCGCAGATCCAGCTCGATGCGCCGATCAAGACCATCGGCAAGCATACGATCACCGTCGCCGTTCATCCCGAGGTCGAGGTCGAGATCACCGTAACGGTCGCGCGCAGCCAGGACGAGGCCGAGCGCATCAACCGCGGCGAGGATATCTCGACCCGCAACGAGGACCGCGATGCGGCTGCCGAGGCGATCGCCGCCGCCGGCGAGTTCTTCGATCCGGACGCCCAGCACGAGGACGCCGAGCCGGCCCCGGCTGCGGAAGAGAAGTAAGCGAGGAAAGTCGTTCCGGGGCGGTCAGCAAGACTGAACTATGGTGCGCAATTGCGCACCGGGGAACCTCGAGATTCCGGGTCTGGCGCTTGCGCGCCATCCCGGAATGACGAATTCAATCAGAAGCCCGGTCGCCTCAGGCGGCCGGGCTTTTCGTTTTGCCGGCGACGTCCTCGCTCAGCATTGCGATCGAGGCCAGCGCGGTTGCCGTGTGTTTCTCGACTCCGTCGCTGACGCAGAACACGTCGGCCGCAACCACAGCGACCTGTCGGCCCGGCTTGATCACCTTTGCCCGGCAGATCAGCTTTTCACCGATCGCTGGCGACAACAGGTTGAGCTTGTATTCGGCCGTCAGCGCCGCCTGGCCGCGCGAGGTCGCGGCCGCGATCGTCGTGGCGTTGTCGACCAGGAAGGCGGTCACGCCGCCATGAAAGAAGCCGTGCTGCTGAAGCAGCTCCGGCCGGCGCTCCACGGCGATGGTGCAGGTGCCGCGCGACAATTCGGAGAGCTCGGCGCCCACCAGGTTCATGAAACCCTGCCGGCCGACATTGGCGTGGATACGTTCGGCAACGGCTGCGAATTCCGGATCAGCTTCGGCCCGCATGCGGTCTCTCCCTATTGCCTGTTGATGCGATCGAGCGGCCTCAGCGCACGAATGGCGCAAGCGATCAGCGTGTCGGCCTCACTGCGCGGATCGGTGCGGTCGCGCCCCGACAGAAAGGCACGGCAGAAGATCTGCGCCGGACCGATGAGCTGGCTGACGAACATCACCGGCGTCATCGGCAGCAGCTCGCCGCCTGCAACAAGCGGCGCCCGCCAGCGCTCGATGCCTTCGGCAAGCCGCGCGTTCTGCGCACGCTGGGCATTGCGCACGTCCTCGCCCCATTCGCTGCGTGAGATCTCGAAGAGGTAGCGCGCCTCGCGCCGGCTGGTCACGACCCAGTCGAGATGCGCCCGGATCAGGCGATCGATGCCCTGCTCCGCATCGGGCACGGGATCGAGCGCCGCCAGCACCGCGGCGTGATAGTGCCGCAAGACCTCCAGGAACAGCGCACCGGCGAGCTCCTTCTTCGAACCGAAGGCATGAAAGAAGCTGCCGTTGGAGGCGCGGGCCCGGGTGCGGATCGCGGCCACCGTCGCGGCTTCGAAGCCGACGCGGTCGAACACCAGCAGCCCGGCCGCCAACAGATCGTCTCGCACGCTCGCAGCCATCGACGGGCCTCCTAGAGTATCACTCTAGAGCAATACTCTAGTCGTAGTCAATGCGATGCGGAGGCCGCATTGAAAGCGGCCTCCGCATGTCGGTGAGAAGGTAGCGGATCTAGCGCGAGATCGGAGGTGCCGGCGGGCCGGACGACTGCGCCGGCGGTGCTGCAGCGGTCGCGGGCGGTGCCGGGTCCTGCTGCGGCCTGGCCGCCGGTTCGGGGCTCGCTGCAGGCGCGGCCGGCTTGGAAGCGGCCTCGTCCGCCGGCTTGGACGACGCCGGTTCGGCGGGCCTTGCCGCGGCAGGTGCAGCCGGCGCCACTTGCGGGACCGGGTCGGGTCGCAGTGCCGGAGCTTCGCTGCCGCGCGTCTCGACCTTTGAGCTATCCGGCCTGGCCTCAACGGGCTTCTCGGATGCCTTGTCGGAGGCCTTGACGCTGTCGGGCTCGGCCTTGACGCTGTCGGGCTTGACGGCCTCAGGCTTTGGCTCGCTCTTCTTGTCCTCGGTCGCCGGCGCGGCGGCATCGACCTTGGGGGCTTCCTCAGTGCCCGGCTTGGCGCGCCGCTTGCCTTTGCGCGGCTCGGGCACTGTCTGTCCCTCCGGCGTCGCACCTTCCTCGGCAGGTCGCGCCGCGCGCTTCTGGCGCGCGCCCTCGGGGGCCGGAGCAGCACCCTCGCCCTCCGGCCTGGCGGCCTCTTGCGAGCGGTGGCGGCGGCCCTGATGCTCAGGCGACTGGCCCGGAGCGGTATTGGATTCCTTCTCCCTGGCGCCGTCCTTCTTGCCGTCCTTGGCCTGATAGCGGGTGTCGGTGGCACCGTTGGAGACCAGGTAGGAGGCGAGGACGCCCGCCATGTCCGAGCTCGTTGTGTAGTGCTGGCGCAGGAATCCCGGCAACGAGCTCGGCGTGACGGACTTCAGGAGTCCGCGCGGGCTCTTGTGGCAGGCGTTGCAGGTCTGCGCGAAAAGCTGGGACGGGGTCTTGCCGGCTTCGAGGTTCGTCGCCTGCGCAAGAACGGTATCGGCCGCGCCGAAGCCGGTCAGAAGCAATACCGTCGCGAGGCTGAGCGCTCGGCTCGACATTCCCATCATCTCCATTGAATTCCGCGAATGCAGCCGGCCTCCGGCGCAGCGGCGGTCACCTTTTAACCGATTGAGCTGCGAATGGAAGCAGGCTCCGCGCGCAAGGATGTGATTAAGCCATTTTCGAATATCGGCTTTGAATACAGCGCAATAGCGCAGCCGGAACCGGCTCGCTAGATTTGGATGCAAACGCATAGGAACCGCTGCGGCGCCTGGGCGTCAGATGTGAAGGCCGGGTTAGTCGCATCTTTCGGGTTCGCTCGAGAGGAAATGTCGATGGACCGTTTGTTGCACAGATTCCTGTCTCAATTCATCCGGCGCGGGTCGATGACGGTGACCAGCGCAAACGGATCGAAGTTCACCGTCGGCGACGGCTCCGGCGAGCCGGTCGCGGTGCGCTTCGTCACAGCGGATGCGGAGCGGAAGAGCCTCGTCAATCCCGAGCTCGGGCTCGGCGAGGCCTATATGGACGGCGAGTTCGTGGTCGAGCGCGGCACCATCGCTGATGCCCTCGCGATCCTGCTCGATCAACCCGACCTATTGCCGCACTGGGCTAAACCGTGGTGGCACCTGCGCTACCTCACGCGGCACCTGAAGCAGTTCAATCCCCGCACCCGCGCGCGCCACAACGTCGCCCATCACTACGATCTCGACGGCCGGCTCTATTCGCTCTTTCTCGATGCCGACAAGCAATATAGCTGCGCCTATTTCGAAACGCCGGAGATGCCGCTCGACGACGCGCAGCTTGCCAAGAAACGGCACATTGCGGCGAAGCTCCTGATCAAGGACGGCCAGCGCGTGCTCGACATCGGCTCCGGCTGGGGCGGCCTCGGGCTCTATCTCGCCGAGATCGCGGGCGCCGATCTCACCGGCATCACGCTGTCGACCGAGCAGTTGCAGGTCGCCAATGCACGCGCTGCCGAAAAGGGCCTGACGGACTCGGCCAGATTCCAGCTCCAGGATTATCGCGACATCGACGGTACCTTCGACCGCATCGTCTCGGTCGGCATGTTCGAACATGTCGGGGCAAGGTTCTACGACGCCTATTTTCAGCGCTGCGCCGAATTGCTGAGCGAGGACGGCGTCATGCTGCTGCACGCGATCGGCCGTTCGCAGGGCCCGGACTCGACCAATCCCTGGATCGCCAAATACATCTTCCCCGGCGGCTACATCCCCGCCCTGTCGGAGGTGCTGCCGGCGGTCGAGCGGGCGGGCCTGCTGGTCTGCGACATCGAGATTCTGCGCCTGCACTATGCCGAGACGCTGAAGGCCTGGCGAGAGCGCTTCATGGCGCGGCGCGAGGAGGCGGTGCAGCTCTACGACGAGCGCTTCGCCCTGATGTGGGAGTTCTATCTGGCGGCCTGCGAGATGACGTTCCGCAAGCAAGCCATGATGAACTTCCAGATCCAGCTGACCCGTCGCCAGGGCGTGGTGCCGATGACCCGCGACTACATCCAGCGGGAGGATGCCCGGCTGCGGGCGCGTGAGGCCTCGGCCATGCCCAGGCTCAAGCTGGCTGGTGAATAGACCCCAGGTCCTAGTGACGCAGGGTCGACATCAGGGAGGTCCGGGAAGATGCCGCTAGGGCCAGTTGCGCGCGCAGCTGCCGCAGGATCTCGGGTGCGACCGGCTGGCGACGGACGTCGGGCCGTTGCGCGTGCTCCATGGCCGCGATCAACCCGGACAGCCAAAGCCGGCTGCCAGCCTCGCTTCGCCAGTTCTGGTGCTGCCGTTCTGGCTGCATCGCTCGCCTCGTGTCCCTGTTGGCGGGGGAATGGGACAATCCCCGGCCGGCCTGGCTGTTCCGCATTATCCCCGAAAGAATCCGGGGAGATGTGATCTGTTTCACATAAGTCTGGTCGGGGCTGTCTTAGACCGTCGCCATGAGCAAAGAGACCCGAACCTCATTCGACGTGCCGGACGACCTCCGTACCGATTATGCCCTGATCGTCACCGGCGTCGGGGCCGCCTTGGTTGCGCTGGTCTACCTCCTGCTGGTCTGAACCGAGCCGAACGCGGCCAGCGTGCGTCATTTCGCGCGTTCTCAATACGTCTGCGCGCCGGTCGATAGGGTTCATGGGTTTCAGTATTTTTCGATGGCGCGGCCCCTGCCGCGCCGCGCGAGTTCCGCGGAAATCCGTCAAGCACGGCGCATGCTGCGACTGCTAATCATCCACCATTTTAACTGAGCGGTTGATAGCGATCAGCTTTTGCTTCCGCTTTCGCCTGCGGCGGCGCTTTATCCCGGCCCCGCATCCGCCCAAGAAAATTGCTAAGCACCTCCGACCATGGCCCTGACTGATTCGAACGTTCTCAAACTCGCGCCCGATGCCGGGACTCCGGCCTATCGGAGCGCGCCGCACAATATCGAGGCGGAACAGAGCCTTCTGGGCGCGATCCTGGTCAACAACGACGCCTTCTACCGCGTCTCCGACTTCCTGGAGGCGAAACATTTCTTCGAACCGCTGCACCAGACGATCTTCGAGACCGCCGGCAGCCTGATCCGGATGGGCAAGATCGCGACGCCCGTCACGCTGAAGACGTTCCTGCCAGCCGATACCGATGTCGGCGGCATGACCATCGGACAATATCTGGCGCGGCTTGCCGCCGAAGCCACCACCATCATCAACGCCCAGGACTACGGCCGCACCATCTACGACCTCTCGTTGCGGCGCGACCTGATCGGCATCGGCGAGGACATGGTCAACGTCGCCTACGACGCACCGGTCGATTTCCAGCCACGGGCGCAGATCGAGGACGCCGAGCGCAAGCTCTATGAACTTGCTGAATCCGGCCGCTATGACGGCGGTTTCCAGAAGTTCTCGCAGGCGTTGGCGGTCGCGGTCGATCTCGCGGCAAAGGCGTTCCAGCGCGACGGAAAGCTGTCCGGCATCTCGACGGGCATGCGCGACCTCGACACCAAGATGGGCGGCCTGCAGCACTCCGACCTCATCATCGTCGCGGGCCGTCCCGGCATGGGCAAGACCTCGCTCGCGACCAACATCGCCTACAATGTCGCACGCGCCTACGTTCCGGAACTCCAGGCCGACGGCACCACGAAGGCTGCCAATGGCGGCGTCATCGGCTTCTTCTCCTGCGAAATGTCGGCCGACCAGCTCGCCACGCGTATCGTGGCCGAGCGCACCGGCGTTCCCTCCTCCCACATCCGCCGCGGCGGCATCTCGGAAGCCGATTTCGAGAAGATCCGGGAGGTCTCGATCGAGCTGCAATCGCTGCCGTTCTATGTCGACGCCACCGGCGGTCTGTCGATCGCGCAGCTGATGGCGCGGGCGCGACGGCTGAAGCGCCAGAAGGGCCTCGATCTGCTCGTGATCGACTACATCCAACTGCTCTCGGGTTCGAGCAAGCGCGCCAGTGACAGCCGCGTGCAGGAAATCACGGAGATCACCACCAGCCTGAAAGCGCTCGCCAAGGAGCTCAACGTTCCCGTGATCGCGCTGTCCCAGCTCTCACGCCAGGTCGAATCCCGCGACGACAAGCGACCGCAGCTCTCCGACTTGCGCGAATCCGGATCGATCGAGCAGGACGCCGACGTTGTGCTGTTCGTTTACCGCGAGGAGTATTACCTCGCGATGAAGGAGCCCCGCCCAGGCACGCCTGAACACGAGAAGTGGCAGCTCGACATGAGTCTTGCGCACGGAAAGGCCGAGGTCATCATCGGCAAGCAGCGCCACGGCCCGACCGGCACCGTCGATCTGGCGTTCGAAGCCTCGGTCACGCGGTTCGGCGATCTTGCGCCTGACAGCCAGCTGCCGGCTCGCAGCGACAACGACTACTGAGTTCCTTGAACCGGACCGGCCACTTGCGTAAAACGGCGCCATGACAATGGCGTCCGACCCGAAACCCCTCTCGCAATCCGGCCTTCTCTCCGGGGAGGCCAATCAGGCTGCCGCGCTCGCGGCCTATGGCGGCGTGCTGACCGTCGATCTCGATGCTGTCATCGCCAATTGGCGCAAGCTCGAGAAGACGGCGGTGCCGGCCGAATGCTCGGCGGTGATCAAGGCCGACGCCTATGGCTGCGGCGCCGAGCAGGTGTCACGGGCGCTGAGCAGAGCGGGCTGCAGGACCTTCTTCGTCGCCACCCTCGAGGAGGCGCGCAAAGTGCGCGCCGCCGTGCCGGAGCCCACGATCTACGTGCTCGGCGGTTATTTCCAGAACACCGGCGAGCACTACGCCAAGTTCAATTGCCGTCCGGTGATCGGCGATCTGAACGAGCTCGCCGAATGGGACGTATTCTGCCGCCGCAGCGGCTGGACCGGGGGCGCGGCTGTTCACATCGACACCGGCATGAACCGGCTCGGCCTGACGCTTGCGGACGCGCAGGCCATCATCCCCCGCATCAACGCCGGCGATCACGGCATCACGCTGGTGATGAGCCATCTGGTCTCGGCCGAGCAGCTCAACAGCCCCATGAATGCCAAGCAGCTCGCGACCTTCCGCAACATTGCCAGCGAGTTCACGGGCGTCCCGGCGGCCCTCGCGAATTCCTCCGGCATCTTCCTCGGTGCGCCATTCCAGTTCGACCTGGTCCGACCGGGGGCCGCGCTCTACGGCGTCAACCCGACGCCGGAGGCCGACAATCCGATGCAGCCGGTGGTCGAGCTCAAGGCGCGCATCGTGCAGATCCGCAATATCGAGCGCGGCGAGAGCGTCGGCTATGGCGGCACCTGGACCGCGCGGCGGCCGACGAAACTCGCGATCATCGCGGTCGGTTATGCCGACGGCTATTTCCGTGCCGCCAGCTCCAATGACGGCACCCGCGGCGCCGACGTCATCGTGGCCGGCAAGCGCTGCCCGATCGCGGGCCGCATCTCGATGGACCTCATCGCCATCGACATCACCGACCTGCCGCCGAACGCGGCGCGGCGCGGTCACATGGTAACGCTGCTCGGCGACGGCATCACCGTCGACGAACTCGCACACCATTTCGGCACGATCGGCTACGAGGTGCTGACCAGCCTCGGCCACCGCTATGCGCGCGTCTACAAGGGCGGCGATGTGGTGGAGCCGCTCGCAAGGCCGGAGCCCGAGGCGAGTACCGGCCAGCCGCCTTCCCCACCGCCGATCGAGCAGCCGGCGGCCCCACCGCCGGGCTAAGTGGCGTTCTCGTGCCCCGGACGCAGCGCCGCGCTCCTTCAGCGATGCGCTGCAGAGCCGGGCCCCATCTCTCAACAGTGTACCGTGTCGCCCGTCTGGGTCCCGGCTCTGCGCCGCATCGCTTTCGCGCTGCGGCTTGTCCGGGACACGAGGTTTACTTCTTCTTCCGGCTGTCGAGTGCCGCCTTGCAGGTCGCGCTGAGCTGGTCGCGTTTGGCGTTGAGGCATGCGACGATGCCGCCGCCCGGCGAGATGCCGGCGCAGAACTTGTCGTAGTCCGCCTTGCACGCGCCGCGCGTTTCGGCCGACTGTGCCGTGGCCCCGGAGTACGCGACGACGAAGGCGATGGCGGCAAAGCTCAATTTGGACATTGTATCTCCGGAGACGGAAGGCAGGAGCCGGTAGCTCTACATGAAGATCGCGACATTCAACATCAACAACATCAACCGCCGCCTGCCCAATCTGTTGGCATGGATGCGCGTCGCAAAGCCCGATGTCGTCGCGCTTCAAGAGTTGAAGGCAAGTGATGGCGAATTTCCGGCGGCTGCGATCGAAAAGGCCGGCTACGGTGCGGTCTGGTGTGGACAGAAGACATGGAACGGCGTCGCCATCCTGGCCCGCAATGCCGAGCCCATTCTCACCCGCGACCGCTTGCCGGGAATGCCTGGCGATCGCGAAGCCCGCTACATCGAAGCCGCCGTGCGCGGCATCATCGTCACCAGCATCTACTTGCCCAACGGCAATCCGCAGCCGGGGCCGAAATTCGACTACAAGCTCGACTGGTTCGCGCGGCTCAAGCGCCACGCCAAGACGTTCATCAAGCAGGATCTGCCCGTGGTGCTCGCCGGCGACTACAACGTCGCGCCAACCGAGATCGACATCTACCTGACGCGCTCGTGGGACAAGGATGCGCTGATCCAGCCGAAGAGCCGCGCGGCCTTTGCATCGCTGGTCGAACAAGGCTGGTGCGACGCGATCCGCGAGCTCCATCCAAGCGAGCGCATCTACACGTTCTGGGACTACAAGCGAAACCGCTGGCCGCGCGACGCAGGCCTGCGGCTCGATCATCTCCTGCTCAGCCCTGCCCTCGCCCTGCGCCTGGCAAAAGCCGGCGTCGACAGGAAGATCCGCGGCGAGGACGGCGCCAGCGATCACGCGCCGGCGTGGGTGGTGCTGCGGTGAGCCAAGTGGCCGTCAGCAGCGGGTAGCCCGACGAAAACATGAAAAACAACCCCATGCACAGTAGCCGACCCCTATCCGGTCAATGGCTTACGGATAACCCGAAATCAAAGTTGATCTGTCGGGCAAAACACTGGCATGATGTCACCATCGAAGGCGTCCACGTCGCCGCCGAGGGCTCTTCAGATCGCCCCTTCATCGGGAATATTGAGAATCTTGCCACAGGCCTTGCAATGCACGGCGTCGGCGTCATGCCTCTGGAGCCCGCAAGCCGGACACGGAAATCGCACCTTGTTGGGACTGAGGAGCGCGCGGGCGAGATTGAAGAACAGCGTTACGCCGAAAATCATGATCACGACGGTTATCAAGCGACCGACCGTGCCCGACAGGGTAATGTCGCCAAAGCCGGTCGTCGTCAGCGCCGTGACGGTGAAATACAGGGCGTCGGCATAGTTCCTGATCTCGTCGTTGCGAAATTTCTGAGTCTCGTAAACGATCCCGGTCATGACGAATATGAAGACTGCCAGGTTCGTGACGGCGAAGATGACGTCTTCGTTGCGACGAAAGAACGGAGAATCGACGCGCAACCTCACCAGCATCTGGTAGTCACGAAGCAGCCCCAAGGTTCGCAGGATCCGGAGAAAACCGCCCGCCTCGCCGGCAAGCGGCGCCAGGAAGGATACGATTGCAACCATGTCGGCCCACGTTGCGATTTCAGTGAATTTTCGAAACGGATGCCGAGCGACGAGGAGCCGAGCCGAGAAGTCGGCAAGCAGCATGACGCCGAACAGGACATCGAGCGTTTCAATGATCTCACTGGGCTGCAGGAACGAGGTTGCGATGATGAACAGCACCGTCACGATGTCGAAGACGAGCAGCGCATAGCGGAAGCGCACGCCGCTCGACGTCGCACCCTCGTAAAGGTCGCGCACGTTGCTTCTGAGAGACGTGAGGGTCACGGCATCATGATCCCGGTTCGCACCGATGATTGCAATTCGAAAAGCCCGCGGCAAGCACAGGTTCCCTCGCCCGGCGCGAATCGCCGGTACCGCTGCCAGGCGCTAAACTCTCCCGATTCGTGGAGACTGTCTTGGCCTTTCTCTTCGTCCTCAGCGTCGGCCTCGTCGCCGGCACCATCTCCGGCATCGTCGGCACCGGCTCGTCGATCATGCTGATGCCGGTGCTGGTCTATGCCTATGGGCCGAAGGAGGCCGTGCCGATCATGGCGGTCGCCTCCGTGATGGCGAACTTCTCGCGGATCCTGGCCTGGTGGCGTGAGGTCGATTGGCGGGCCTGCGCGGCCTATTCGGTCACGGGCATTCCCGCCGCAGCGCTCGGTGCGCGGACGTTGCTGGCGCTGCCCTCGCACGTCGTCGATCTCGCCATCGGTATCTTCCTGATCGCGATGGTGCCGGTGCGGCACTGGCTGGCGCGGCACGACCTCAAGGCCAATCTCTGGCATCTGGCTGTCGGCGGCGCAGTCATCGGCTATCTCACGGGCATCGTGGTCTCGACCGGCCCGCTCAGCGTGCCGCTGTTCCTGTTCTACGGGCTCAGCAAGGGCGCCTTCCTCGCCACCGAAGCGGCCTCTTCGCTCGGCCTCTACTTCGCGAAATCAGTGACCTTCGAGCGTTTCGGCGCGCTGACGGCCGATGTGTTCTTGAAGGGCCTGATCGCGGGCTCCTCGCTGATGTCAGGTGCCTTCATCGCAAAACGCTTCGTGCTGCATCTGAGGCCGGACGTGTTCCGCCTGGTGATGGACGCGATCATGATCGCAGCTGGCCTTTCGATGCTCTGGAGCGCAGCCCAGCCGTAAGACAGCCGCGTTCAGGCGGCGAATTCCGGCGCGATCGATGGGCTCCCGGTGGTGCCACTTCTCGGCGCCGCCGGCTGGCTGTTGAGCCATTGCAACAGGACCTCGAGCGGCTGCGGCCGCTGATAGAGGAAGCCCTGCCCCAACCTCACGCCCATATCACGCATGGCCTCGGCCTGCTCGGCGCGCTCGATGCCTTCTGCGACCAGGGTCAGCCCCAACGTGTCGGCGAGCGAGGCGATCACGCCGACGATGGCCTTGTCCTCCGCGCTCTCGGGAATCTCCCGGATGAACGCCTTGTCGATCTTGACCTTGTCGAGCGGGAAGCGCCTGAGGTGAGCGAGCGAGCTGTAGCCGGTGCCGAAATCGTCGAGCGCGATCGTGGCACCTAAGCGCCGCAGGCGGTGCAACGTCTCGGTGGCGCTGGCGATGTTGTTGATCAGCGATCCCTCGGTGATCTCGAGTTCGAGAGATGAAGCCGCAACGTCGAAGCGCGCACAGGTCGCGCGCAGCTCGGCGGCGAGCGAATGGTCGGCGAGCTCTGACGGCGGCAAATTGATCGCGATCCGGATCTGCGGCCTGCCGGCGGCGGCCAACCGTTGCAAGGCCCAGCAGGCATCGGTCAGCACGTAGCGGGTCAGCCGCGCATTGTTGCCGCTGCGCTCGATCAGCGGCAAGAATTCGCCGGGGCCGATCACGCCATGTTCAGGATGGCGCCAGCGGATCAGCGCTTCCAGACCGACGATGTCGTGGGTTTCGAGATCGACCTGGCTCTGGTACCAGACCTCGAACTGCCCCTCGGCGAAGCCGGTGGGAATGGCGAGCTCGAGATCCCTGCGGCGGCGGTAGTCGCGCTGGAGCGCTTCGTCCAGCACGGCGACCGTGCCCGGCGCTTTGCTCTTGGCATGATAGAGCGCGATGTCGGCGAGCGTCGGCAGATGCGACAGCTCCGGATCGTCGGCGCGGCGCACGGCAAGGCCGATGCTGGCACGCGGCACCACTTGCTTGTCGTGGAGGCGGATCGGCTCGGAAATGGCCTCCAGCACATGCTGAGCGAACGCGTGCGCCGCCTGCTCGTGGCTCACCTCGGGACGAATGACGACGAACTCGTCGCCACCGAGCCGTGCAACCCAGTCCTCCGCTTCGACCGCGCTACGAAGACGCTCCGAAATCTGAACCAGGAACTTGTCGCCGGCCTCGTGACCGAAGGTGTCGTTGACGCCCTTGAAGTCGTCGAGATCGATGAAGCAGAACGCGACCAGCGTATCCGGCGAGCCTCCGTCCCGGCTCGCCACGGCCAGGCGCTCGGTCAGGGAGCGCCGGTTCGGCAGTCCCGTGAGCGGATCGTGCGTCGCCATGTGCCCGAGCCGGTCCAGCGCGCCTGACGTCGTGTGCTGCATGGCGTTGAAGGCGCGCGCGAGCTGGCCGAATTCGTTCGAGGACGTGACGTCCGCCGGATAGGCGCGGCCATCCTGCTTGCTGCGCTGTATCGCCGACATCATGGCCGCCAGCGGCCGGCCGATGAAGATGTTGGCGGAGATCCGCATGGCGATCAGGGTCGCAAACGTCGCGAGCAGGCCGACCACCAGCAGCAACACCAGGCGGCTGCCCGCATCCGCGTACAGCGTCGCACGCGAATAGGCAATGGCGATGCGGCCGGCCTCAACGGCCATGTTGCCATTGCTGTAGTGGATCGGGCGCGAGACTTCCGCGACCGCCTGGTCTTCGGCCCGCGCGACCACGCGGGCAATGGCGGCGCCGGTATCGTCATAAACCGCCGCCGCGGCGATGGTCTCGTCGTGCATGATCTCGTTGAGCACGCCGGTGACCTGGTCGTAACGCATCTTCCACAAGGGCTCGGCGATCAGCTCGGCTCGGCTCTCGGCGACGCGAGCGATGCGGGCGTCGAGCTGCCTGACCTGCGACCAGAAGCTCGATGCCTCGACGCCGGCGGAGGCGAGTAGTTGCACCAGCAGCAGAACGGGCACGGTGGCCCAAATCATCGCGTGGACGACCGAGCCCAGGCGTGCTGGCGCCGCCTGCTCGTTGCGATCCGGCTCAGTCACCGCCTCATCGTTCCGCATCAGTCGGCAACGCCTTCGGGAAGCGGCAGCGACGAGATGAGCGCATCGAGGGAGAAGTCATATTGGCCGCAGCGTCCGGCCTTCGCCCTGAACCGCGCAAAGTCGATCCGATCGAACGTTCGCGTCCTGATGAGGTCGCCAATCGAAGCGAGGTTGTCGCGCGTGATCGCAGACGTCTTGACCTCGACGCGGGGGGAAACGGCTGCGAAATCGCAGCCATCGGCATAATCGCGCAGGAGAACGATCGACCAGCCGCCGAGCAGGAAATGCCCGCCGTCGGTCAGGAGCAGACGACCCGCCTTGATCTCGCGCAGGGCGTCCTCGGACCAGTTGAGACCCACCACCTGGATGTTTCGACCGGGCACAAGGCCGGCAGCGATCGCCGCGCGGAGCGCGCCGAGCGCCATCGGATCGTTTCCGGCCCATATGCCGGCGGGCCGGATTCCCTTGCGAGAAGCCCAGCCCAGGTAATTCGCCGTGACCCGCTCGGCCTCCGACTGCGTCCAGTTGGCGAACAGCAGCCGGTCCACCACGACGTCAGGCGCGGCATCCACGGCCAGCTTGAGACCGGCGTTGCGGGCAATCGAGGCCGGTGTGATCTCGTCGCCGCCGATTCCGAGAATGTGGATCTTGCCGTCGGGGCTCTGCGATTTCTCGGCACGCGCCACCCCGATCAGCGCATTGGCCATCCGTGCACCCGCAGTCTGCAGATCGGTCGTGATGTCGCCGAGCCAGGTCTTGAGCTTCTCGCGCGGCGGTCCAAGACGCGCCGCATCCTCGCCGATCAGCGTGTTCGAGAGCAGCAGCGTCTTGACGCCCGCAGCCTCGGCCGCCTCCAGGATCGGGACGGCGGCGGACTCCTCGTTCGACAGGATGAGGAAATCGGGCTTGTCGGGACGTGCCACCACGCCGAAGCCGAGCTCCTGCATGGTGCGGTAATTCCGCTCGCTGGTCAGCACCTCGACATGCGCGTCGAGCCGGCGGCCGGCGGCCTGCATGGTCTGCGCGACCATGTCCCAGTAGACCTCACCGGTCTTGCCGGGATTGACGAAGACGATGTCGAGGGGCTTTGCAAGGCTCCCGCCGGCATACGCGAAAATGCTGCAGGCCATGCCCGCAGCGAGCAATATTCGTCGGAATCTCGGCATTTCCATTCCCACCCCGATCGGTTCCGAGGTTGGACGCGCGTCGGCTAACACTTTGCAAAATCAACCTGGCCACAGCGGCATAGAGCTAATGAACGGTATATCTGTCGTGTCGGATTGAGATAATCGAAGCGTTGGCGATCAGGCGCCCCTTCCGTGCCCTCAGCCATCGCTGGGTGGCCGCGAGCTCTCAGGCGTGCCACCTTGATCGACGCTCCGTGCACGATCGCACGATCTGATGTTCGACCGGGGAGATGTGTCTTGAGCGCACTGGCGGAAGCGGCCGATATCACAAATCTCCGAACCAATGCGGCCGGGCGAGCCGATGCCAAGCAAGACACCCTGAAGTTCGCCGAAGCTGCCCTTGCCGACAGCAAGCGAGATGGCCTGCTGCTGGCCGTTCGCGCCCGCTGGGCCGCGCTCGCGGTCACTGCCATTACCCTGCCGATCATCGCACCGAACTGGGACGTCATCTATTACATCCTGATGCTGGGGCTTTTCGCCGTCATCGGCTGGGCGCAATTGAAGGTCGGCAAGGTGGGCCGCTCGCGTCCCGAGCTTTTCCTGATATTTTGCGACCTGGCGCTGATGACCTTCCTTAGCGTCGTGCCCAATCCCTGGACCAACGTTCACTGGCCGATCGGAATGCAATTCCGGTTCGACGGCTTCATCTATTTCTTCATTTTCCTCGCCACCGCCACCCTCGCCTATTCCTGGCGAACGGTACTCGCGATGGGCATGTGGACCGGAGTTCTCTGGGCCATTGCCGTCGGCTGGGCATATCTGCAACCGGAAACCCATGCCGCGCTGTCTGAGCGCGTCAGGGAGGCGATCGGGGCGGATATTCGCATGTTCAATATCCTCGATCCCTCGTCGATCGGTTTCGGCGAGCGTTTCCAGCAAGTGATCGTATTCATCATTGTGGCCGCTATCCTGGCGCTGGCGGTGCGCCGTTCCAATGCGCTCTTGATCAGTCACGCCGGACTCGAGCGCGAACGTGCCAATCTGGCGCGTTACTTCTCCCCCAATGTGGTCGATGAACTCTCCGGCAATGACGAGCCCCTCGCGAAGGTCCGAACGCAGGACGTCGCGGTGCTGTTTGCAGATATCGTGGAATTCACCGCCTATGCCGATGGACGCGACCCGAAGGACGTCATCGAGACGCTGCGGCAATTCCATGAGCGAATGGAACGGGAAGTGTTCCAGCACGGCGGAACGCTCGACAAATATCTCGGGGATGGACTCATGGCGACTTTCGGCACGCCGTTCGTCGGCGATTCCGATGCGCTGAACGCCTTGCGTTGCGCGAGGGGCATGATCGCCTCGATCGCCAAGTTGAACAGAGAGCGTAGCGATCGCAACGAACCGCCGATCCAGGTCAGCGTCGGCCTGCACTACGGGCAAGTGGTGCTGGGCGATATCGGCCTCAACCGGCTCGAATTCGCCGTAATCGGGACCACCGTGAATGCGGCGAGCCGCCTCGAAGCGCTGACCCGCGAATTCGGATGCGCTATCGTCGTCAGCGACGCGCTGGTACAACAGGCCCACGCCGAACCGAATCACTCGAGTACCGATTTCGCAGCGCTCGTCGAGCGGCCGGCACAGACCGTTCGCGGCCTCGAGCGACCCGTCGGCATCTGGACATGCGCCAACGTCGACCCTTGAAGCTTGCGGTGGATGCATCGGCACCCATCGCCCTTATTCGTGCTAAGAACCGCTCGCCCGCCACACCGAGACCGCTATTTCCCCCATGGCCAAGAGCACTCTCTCCTTCGTCTGCCAGAACTGCGGCGCAGCCTACAACCGCTGGCAGGGCAAGTGCGAATCCTGCGGCGAGTGGAATACGCTCGCGGAAGAAGACACCAGCGGCAGCGTGCCGGTGTCGATCCGCTCCAAGCGCAAGGGCCGAACGTTTGCGCTGGAGAGCCTTGCCGGGAAAAGCCCCGATGCGCCGCGCCTCTCCTCAGGCATGACCGAGCTCGACCGCGTCACCGGCGGCGGCTTCGTCCGCGGCTCGGTGCTGCTGGTCGGCGGCGATCCCGGGATCGGCAAGTCGACGCTGCTGACGCAGGCGACCAGCCTCTTGGCGCGCGCCGGCCACCGCGTGGTCTACATCTCCGGCGAAGAGGCGGTGGCCCAGGTGCGCCTGCGCGCCGAGCGGCTCGGGCTGTCGGACGCGCCGGTCCAGCTCGCCGCCGAGACCTCGGTGGAGGACATCGTCTCGACGCTGTCGGAAGGCGCGGTGCCGCGGCTGATCGTGATCGACTCGATCCAGACCATGTGGACCGACACGGTGGAATCGGCGCCCGGGACCGTGACACAGGTGCGCGCCTCGGCGCAGGCGCTGATCCGCTTCGCGAAGAAGACGGGAGCCGCCATCATCCTGGTCGGCCACGTCACCAAGGACGGCCAGATCGCCGGCCCCCGCGTGGTCGAGCACATGGTCGACGCGGTGATGTCGTTCGAGGGCGAAGGCTCGCAGCAATTCCGGATCCTGCGCGCCGTGAAGAACCGCTTCGGCCCGACCGACGAGATCGGCGTGTTCGAGATGACGGGCCTCGGGCTGCGCGAGGTCACCAACCCCTCCGAGCTGTTCCTGTCCGAGCGCGATCTCGGCACGCCCGGCACCGCAGTCTTTGCGGGCATCGAGGGCACAAGGCCCGTCCTGGTCGAATTGCAGGCGCTGGTGGCGCCGACCTCGCTCGGCACCCCGCGCCGCGCCGTGGTCGGCTGGGACCCGAGCCGGCTCTCGATGGTGCTGGCGGTGCTGGAGGCGCATTGCGGGGTCAAGCTGTCCGGCCATGATGTCTATCTGAACGTCGCCGGCGGCCTGCGCATCCACGAGCCTGCGGCCGACCTCGCCGCCGCCGCGGCGCTGGTGTCGTCCCTGGTTAATGCGCAGTTACCCACCGATGCCGTTTATTTCGGCGAAATCTCGCTCTCCGGCGTGGTGCGTCCGGTGGCGCAGACCCCGGCGCGGCTGAAGGAGGCGGCAAAACTCGGCTTCCAGCGCGCCGTGCTGCCCGAATCGGCCCGCGGCGAGACCGGCGGCGATGCCGGATTGTCGCTTAATGCGGTGAACAGCCTGACGACATTGGTGGCCGAGATCGCCGCCCGCGGCTCCCGCCGAGGCGAATCGAACGCCGCGGCAGAGAAAAATGCCACACCGGCAAGATTCCGCCGCGGAGAGGGTTAGGTGGAGGTGACGCCGGGGGCCCCCGCCGCTATACAGCCGTCACAAAAGCAGCATGGGATTGCGTGGTTGCGGCCTTGCCGGGAACGCCGTCTGCCCTTCTTTTAGGGCAGCGGCCAAACACCGATTCGCTGAGCGCCTTTGACAGTACGAGCGGACCAGACCAGCCGATGCCAGTTACACTCCTCGACCTGATCCTGCTCGGTGTGATGCTGATCTCGGGCCTGCTCGCGATGGTCCGCGGCTTCATGCGCGAAATCCTGTCGATTGCGGCCTGGGGCGCGGCGGCAATCGTGACCTTGTACTCGTTCTCGAAGCTGCTGCCGACCGCCAAAACCTATTTCAACAACGACACGGTCGCGAGCGTGGTCGTCGTCGCCGGCGTGTTCGTGGGCACACTGGTCGTGGTCTCCGTGATCACGGTCCGGATCTCCGACATGATCCTGGATTCGCGGATCGGCGCGCTGGACCGCACCCTCGGCTTCCTGTTTGGCCTGGCTCGCGGCCTTTTGATCGTCGTGGTCGCTTTCCTGTTCTTCACCTGGCTGGTTCCGGACAAGCAGCGTCCGGACTGGGTTTCGGGGGCCAAGTCCCGCGTGGTGCTCCAGGGAACCGGGGACTGGCTGATGGCCCTCTTGCCTGACGACCCCGAGAACACCATCTTGAAGAGATTCAAGAAAAACAAACCAGATGATGACCAAGCTGAATCCGAGCAGCAGCCTTCGGGCAGTGGCGACGGATACAGTAAACCTGCTCGTGACAGCCTGAAAAAGCTGATCGAGAAACCTGCGGCGCGTTGATTGAGCCCTAAAGAGAGGCGCGGACGAGATGCGACACCCTGACCAGGACGCCCAACTTGATCTCGATCCCGACGCCGGTCCCGGCCCGGCCGCGCTGGAGCTTCAGGACGATCTGGAGGGGGATACGCTGCGCGAGGAATGCGGCGTGTTCGGCATCTACGGTCACCCCGATGCGGCCGCCATCACCGCGCTCGGCCTTCACGCCCTCCAGCACCGCGGCCAGGAAGCCGCCGGCATCGTCTCCTACGACGGCAGCCGCTTTCACTCGGAACGCCGCCTCGGCCTCGTCGGCGACACCTTCTCCCGCCGCGAGGTGATCGACCGCCTGCCCGGCAATGTCGCGGTCGGCCATGTCCGCTATTCCACCACCGGCGCCACCATCCTGCGCAACGTGCAGCCGCTGTTCGCCGAGCTCAATGCCGGCGGCCTCGCCGTCGCCCATAACGGCAACCTCACCAACGGCCTGACGCTGCGCCGCGAGCTGGTGCGGCATGGCGCGATGATGCAGTCGACCACCGACACCGAGGTGATCCTGCACCTGGTCGCGCGCTCCAAACGCGCTCGCTTCATCGAGCGCTATATCGACGCGCTGCGGGAGATCGAGGGCGCCTATGCGCTGGTCTCGCTGACCAACAAGAAGCTGGTCGGCGCGCGCGATCCGCGCGGCATCCGCCCGCTGGTGCTCGGCGATCTCGACGGCTGCCCGATCCTGACCTCCGAGACCTGCGCGCTCGATATCATCGGCGCGCGCTTCGTCCGCGACATCGAGCCCGGCGAGGTCATCGTGTTCGACGAGAACGGCCAGGACATCCACAAGCCGTTCCCGCCGATGGCACCGCGTCCCTGCATCTTCGAATACATCTACTTCTCGCGGCCGGATTCCATCGTCCACGGACGCTCGGTGTACGAGGTGCGCAAGGCCTTCGGTGCGCAGCTCGCGCGCGAGAGCCACGTGCCGATCGACGTCGTCGTTCCGGTGCCGGATTCCGGCGTGCCCGCTGCGGTCGGCTACAGCCAGCATTCCGGCGTGCCGTTCGAGCTCGGCATCATCCGCAACCATTATGTCGGCCGCACCTTCATCCAGCCGACGCAGGCGATCCGCGAATCCGGCGTGCGCATGAAGCATTCGGCCAACCGCGCCGCGATCGAAGGCAAGCGCATCATCCTGATCGACGACTCCCTGGTGCGCGGCACCACCTCGAAGAAGATCGTGCGCATGATGCGCGATGCCGGCGCCAAGGAAGTCCATTTCCGCCTCGCCTCGCCCCCGATCCTCTATCCCGACTATTACGGCATCGACCTGCCCGACCGCGGCGGCCTGCTCGCAGCGACGCATTCGCTGGAGGAGATGCGCGAGATCATCGGCGCGGACTCGCTCGCCTTCCTGTCGATCGACGGCATGTACCGCGCCATGGGCGAGCCCGGCCGCGACCCCGCCAACCCGAAATTCTCGGACCACTGCTTCACCGGCGCCTATCCGACCCACCTCACCGACCAGACCCAGACCGAGCCGCAACCGCGGCAACTCTCGCTGCTGGCCGAGGCGAGCTGACGAAAGGGCGTCCCGGGGAGCTCGTCAGAGGCTGCCTTTTTCGTCATGGCCGGGCTTGTCCCGGCCATCCACGTCTGTAATACCCGCCGCAAAGAACGTGGATGCCCGGGACAAGCCCGGGCATGACGGAAGTATTCGACGATGACAAAGTCCCTCGCTGATCGCATCGCTCTCGTCACCGGCGCCTCGCGCGGCATCGGCTTCGCCGCAGCCAAGGCGCTGGCCAAGGCCGGCGCGCATATCGTCGCGGTGGCGCGCACGCAGGGCGGGCTGGAAGAGCTCGACGACGAGATCCGGAAAGATGGCGGCAGCGCCACCCTGGTGCCGCTCAACCTCACCGATTCCGACGGCATCGCGCGGCTGGGGGCCAGCCTGCACGAGCGCTACGGCAAGCTCGATATCCTCGTCGGCAATGCCGGTGTGCTCGGCCCGTCCTCGCCGCTCGGCCATATCGAGTTGAAGACGTTCAACGACGTGATGGCCGTCAACGTCTCCGCGAACTTCCAGCTGATCCGCTGCATGGAGCCGCTGCTGAGGCAGTCCGACGCCGGGCGCGCCGTGTTCGTCACCTCCGGCGCCGCCAACAAGGCGACCGCCTATGTCGGCCCCTATGCGGCGTCCAAGGCCGCGCTGGAAACGCTGGCCCGCGCCTGGGCGCAGGAGACGGCGAATACGAAGCTGCGCGTCAATCTGTTCAATCCCGGTCCGGTCCGTACGCGCATGCGCGCAACGCTGATGCCGGGCGAGGATCCGGCGACGCTGGACACCCCCGAACAGGTCGCCGAATTCATCGTGCCGATGTGTGGGCCTGACTGGACCGAGACCGGCAAGTTCTACGACTACAAGACCCGCACCCTGATGAGCTTCCGCGCGCCCGCCTGATGGACACCATGGCGATTGATGTCAAGGGTAACGCCTATACCGCCGAGGCCGACACCGGAAAGCGCATCCGGAAATTCAAGCTGACATCGGCCGCGCTCAAATAGCGTCTCAACGCATTTTGCCCAAAAGTTAACCGACGGATGACGCTACGACGCAGCGCCATCCGGCTTTAGGCGCATTGCCGCCGGACCTGGGACAGGCTAGAGCCATCAGCCGGAACAAGGCTCCGCAAGAGAGTCGTCCGCATATTTGACAGTGGAGGAAATCTTTCATGACGACGACGTTCGTACGCCGCTCCGCGGCCCTTCTGGCCTGCGCCGCTTTCGGTTTTGCCACATCCGCCTACGCCCAGGACAAGACCGTCAAGATCGGCGTGCTCAATGACATGTCGAGCCTCTATGCCGACATCGGCGGCCCCAATTCCGTGGTCGCCATCAAGATGGCGGTCGAAGACTCCGGCCTGCTCAAGAAGGGCTGGAAGATCGACGTCATCAGCGGCGACCATCAGAACAAGCCCGACGTCGGCGTCAACATCGCCCGGCAGTGGATCGACAACGAAAAGGTCGACGCGATCGCGGATACGCCGAACTCCGGCGTCGCGCTGGCGGTCAGCAATCTCGTCAAGGAAAAGAATGCGGTGCTGCTGAACTCCGGCGCCGCCTCTGCCGACCTCACCGGCAAGGCCTGCACGCCGAACACGGTCTCCTACACTTACGACACCTACATGCTGGCCAACGGCACCGGTAAGGCGCTGACCAAGGCCGGTGGCGATACCTGGTTCTTCCTCACTTCCGACTATGCCTTCGGCCATGCGCTGGAGCGCGACACCTCGGCCGTGGTCGTAGCCAACGGCGGCAAGGTGCTCGGCAGCGTCAAGCATCCGATCAATACCGCGGACTTCTCGTCGTTCCTGCTGCAAGCGCAGTCTTCGAAGGCCAAGGTGGTCGGCCTTGCCAACGCCGGCGGCGACACCACGAACTCGATCAAGCAGGCCGCCGAATTCGGCATCGTCTCCGCGGGCCAGAAGCTCGCCGCGCTGCTGCTGTTCATCAACGACGTGCACTCGCTGGGCCTGAAGACCGCCCAGGGCCTGACCTTCACCGAATCCTTCTACTGGGACTTGAACGATCAGACCCGCGCCTGGTCGAAGCGCTTCTCGGCGCTCGCCAACAAGAATGCGATGCCCTCGATGACCCAGGCCGGCAATTACGCCATGGTGCTGCATTATCTCAAGGCGATGGAAGCGCTCGGCGGCAATCCGCATGACGGCGCCAAGGTCGTCGCCAAGATGAAGGAACTGCCGACCGACGATCCCCTGTTCGGCAAGGGTCCGCTGCGCGCCGACGGCCGTCGCCTCATCCCGGCCTATCTGTTCGAGGTGAAGAAGCCCGAGGAGTCGAAGGGTCCGTGGGACTATTACAAGCTGGTCGCCACCATCGCGCCGGAGGACGCGGCCAAGCCGCTCAAGGACAGCGATTGCCCGCTGGTAAAGAAGTGACCGCGTAGCGGTTACGCGACGTCACACAAATCATGCCCGGGCTCGTCCCGGGCATTGGCGCTTCAGGCCGTCTTCGTCGCCGCGAGCGACCCGCCGCGCCGGGCCGGCGCTGCGTGCTGCACCACCGCCTCGCCGGCGCCGTCGCTCACGACGGCCGCTTGCGCTTGTGAGCGAAGGGATTGGCCTTCTCGCGCAGGGTGATGCGCACCGGCGTGCCCGGCAGTTCGAAGGTCTCGCGCATGGAGTTGGTGAGATAGCGCAAGTAGGATTGCGGCACCGCGTCCGCGCGCGAGCAGAACAGCACGAAGCTCGGCGGGCGCGCCTTGTTCTGCGTGATGTAGTTCAGCTTCAGCCTGCGGCCGGACACCGCCGGCGGCGGATTGGCCTGGATCGCCTGCTCGAACCAGCGATTGAGCGCGGAGGTCGGCACGCGCCTGTTCCAGACCGCGTAGGCGTCCTGGATCGCCTGCATCAGGCGGTCGATGCCCTCGCCCATCAGGCCCGAGACGGCGACGATCGGCACGCCCTTGAGCTGCGGCAGCCAATGGTCGGCATCGCGGCGCAGGCCCGAGATCGCGCCGCCGCCCTTGGTCTCCATCAGGTCCCATTTGTTGACGGCGAGCACGACCGCCCTGCCCTCGCGCTCAATGAGATCGGCGATGCGCAGGTCCTGCTCCTCGAAGCGGTTCTGCGTGTCCATCATCAGCACGACGACCTCGGCAAAGCGCACCGCGCGCAGCGCGTCCGCGACCGAAAGCTTCTCCAGCTTCTCCTCGATGCGCGAGCGCCGGCGCAGGCCTGCCGTGTCGAAGACGCGAAAATCGCGGCCCTTCCAGTTGATCTCGACCGCGATGGAATCGCGCGTGGTGCCGGCCTCCGGGCTGGTCAGCAGACGCTCCTCGCCGAGCAGATGATTGATCAGCGTCGACTTGCCGGCATTGGGCCGACCGACGATGGCCACCCGAATCGGACGTGTCGCGGCCTCCTCCTCCGAGATCGGCGCGTCGTCCTCGCCGTCGTCGTCCTCGTCGACGGGCTCCGGCATCAGCTTGGCCAGCGCGTCATAGAGCTCGCCCATGCCCTCGCCATGCTCGGCCGAAATCTGGATGGGATCGCCGAGGCCGAGCGCAAAGGCCTCCATCGCGCCGGCATCACCATGCTTGCCCTCGCTCTTGTTGGCGATCAGCAGCACCGGCTTGTTGGCCTTGCGGGCGAAATCGGCGAAGGCGCGATCGGTGGGCGTGAGACCGATGCGGGCATCGACGACGAAGAACAGCGCGTCGGCTTGCGCGATCGCGGTTTCGGTCTGCTCCTGCATGCGCGCGGCCAGTGAGCCCTTGGCGCCCTCGTCGAGGCCGGCGGTATCGATGATGGTGAACTGGAGGTCGCCGAGCCTGGCCTCGCCTTCGCGGCGGTCGCGGGTGACGCCCGGCAGGTCATCGACGAGCGCGAGCTTCTGTCCGACCAGGCGGTTGAACAGCGTCGATTTGCCGACATTGGGCCGGCCGATGATGGCGATTGTGAAGGACATCGGTCATTCGTGCGCTGCTGGGGCTGCGCCTGTCAATGCAATGAAGAATATCAGCGCGAGAAGCTGCCACTCGGCAGCGGCGCCGGGAAAGCGCTTTGCGATTGCTGCTGGGTGGTCTGGGCCGGTTGCGCCTGCTGGACGGGCTGATCCGGCGGCGGTGCGGTGGTGCGTTTGCGAACGATCTTGTGCTTGGGCGGCGGAGCGGCCATGGGTGGCGCAGCCTCCGGCTGGGCCTCGCCGTCGATCTCGCCGGCGGGCACTTCAGCCGGCGCTGCGGCTGACTGCCTCGCCTTGGCACCCTTCGCGGGCTTGGCGGGTTCCGGCGGGGGTTCCGCGGGCAGAGCCGCGACGGCAGGCGCGTTCGGATCAGGCTGCTGCTGCGCGCCCTTGTACATCTCCTTCGGCACGCCCTGCTCGAGGCCCGGCACGCCCTCCGGGAAGACCGGCTTGCGGTCGCCCGGCAGCTTCTTCTTGGTGTCGAGGAAGTCGAGCATGTCGCTTGGATCGAAGCTGGAGCAGCCGCCCAGCACGCCCGTGAAGGCGATCAGGACGGCGGCTGCGATCAAGCGTGGCGTGCGGCGCATCTTGTGTCTCGTCTCAAGTCAGAAGGCCGTCGTCAGCTCTTGGCGACGGGCGGCAGCAGGGCCTGGAGCGCCTCGGCGCGCGAGCGCAGGCCGGGCGGCGTTTCGCCGTCTCCCTCAATCGCGTCGAGCCATTTGCGGGCTGCGGTCAAGTCGTTGTTACGCCAGGCCGACAATGCCAGCATCTCACGGGCGCTGTGGCGGAAGGTCGACTTCGGCGCGGCGGACGGCTCCAGCCGCTGCTGCATGTCGGCGTAGCTGGCGCTGTCGAGCAGCAGGCCAGCGGCGCGGATCTTCGCCAGGTCCTGCCACTCCCCGCCGACGCTGCGATCGACGGCAATGTCGTCATACATCTTCGCGGCGGCCTTGGGATCGCGGCTCGCGGCCTCGGCGGCGGCACGCAGCCGCGCCAGGGTACGATAGCCGGACGGAGCCGTGGCGGCGAGCTCGGCGAAGGCCTTCTCGGCGTCAGCGTGCTTGTCCTGCTCGGACAGTTCGACGGCCTTTTCGAAAGCGGCGCCGGCCTCGGCGGCCTTCCTGGCCTCCAGATATTGGTAGCCGCGCCAGCCACCGACGGCGGCCACGACCAGCACCATCAGGGCGATGAAGTAGATCGAATACTTGTCCCACAGCTTCTTGAGCTGTTCGCGACGTACTTCCTCGTCGACTTCGTTAAATAATTCAGACACTTATGCCAATCCCATGCCCGTCCGGGTGCGCGCGCCGAAGCGTCCACGTCAGGAATCCCGTCCCCGCTTGGCGGCGAGGTACCCTAACGATATGGCGGTGGCAAGGCAAAGCGAGCCCGATCAAGGCGTTAACCACCCGGATGGCCGCTGCCCGGCTCAAGCCCCCAGGAGCTCCCGGAGCTGACGCTTCAGCACCTTGCCGTTGGCATTGCGCGGCAACGGGTCTGCCGTGATCGCCATGGTTTCGGGCACCTTGTAGTCCGACAGCCGCTCCGCGCACCAGGCCCGCAACTCGGTGTCCGCGACCGAGCTGCGCGTCACCACGACGGCGTGGACGCGTTCGCCCAGCACGGGGCACGCTCTGGCAATGATCGCGCTCTCGACCACGGCCGGATGCCCCGCCAGCACGGATTCGACCTCGGCCGAATAGATCTTCAAGCCTCCGCGATTGATCATGTCCTTCTGCCGGTCGAACACGCGAACGAACCCGTCCGCATCCACCGAGCCGAGGTCGCCCGAGTGCCAGAACCCGCTGGTGAAGCTTTCGGCCGTGGCTTTGGGGTTGTTCCAATAGCCCTTGATGACGGAGGCGCTCTGGATCCAGAGCTCGCCGATCTCGCCAGGAGGAAGCTCCCGCCCGTCCGATCCCATGGCGATGATGCGCGCGCCGGGACACGGCAGGCCGACGCTGTCGATGTGGCTCGCCGTCAATTCGCCCGGCATGATCGTCGACGGCGATGTCGTCTCGGTCGCGCCGTAGCAATTCATCAGCTTCAGGCCGGGAATCTTCGCCTTGAGCTTCTCGATGGTCGCGACCGGCATCGGCGCGCCGCCAAAGCCGCCGATGCGCCAGCTCGACAGATCGTGGCCGTCGAAATCGGGCTGCAGCAGGCAGAGATTGTACATCGCCGGCACCATCACCGTGTAGGTGACGCGCTCGCGCGCGGCGAGCTTGAGGTAATCGGCGGCCTTGAACTCCGGCATGATGATCAGCGCGCCGCCGCAGCGGATCATGGTGGTGATGTTGGCGACGACGCCGGTGACATGGCCGAGCGGCACCGCTGCGATGGAACGGTCGGCTTCCGTCAATTGCAGACAGGAGACGAAGACCATCGAGGAATGCACGATGTTGCAATGGGCCAGCATCGCGCCCTTCGGCTTGCCCGTTGTCCCCGAGGTGTAGAGGATCATCGCGGTGTCCTCCTCGCCGACATCGACAGGCGCCGCTGCCGACGGGTTGTCGGCGAGCACCGCGAAACGCGACAGAGCCGGATCATCGTCGACGGCGATACGGTGCATCACATCGGGCACATCCTGCGCATCCGGCAGCCGCTCGGCGAGCGCCGCTTCGTGGATCAGTATCCTTGCGCCGCAATCGGTCAGCACATAAGCGATTTCCGGTTTCTGTTGGCGCGTGCCGAGCAGCACCGTCACCAGCCCCTCATGCGCGGCGGCAAACAGCAGCAGGGGAAACTCGACGCGGTTACCGAGCAGGATCGCGATACGGTCGCCGCGCTGCAATCCGAGCCTGCGAAATCCCGCGGCAATCCGTGCGGCCTGCTCCACGGCCTGCTGCCAGCTCAGGCGGACATTCCCCGCGATCAGCGCTTCACCGTCGGGATTGCGGGCGCAGGCTTCCGCGATCATCGCCCACAGGCTCGCCGGCCGATCCCGGAAGGCGGGCACGACCCGATCGCCAAAGCGCGCCTCGTACCGCATCGGCGGGATCTGCGAATGCGACCAATCCATCGAAGGCCCTCGGCTTGTTGCTCTTACTAGCTTCCGCGCATGGACATCGGGGTCTCGTCTTGTGCTGACCGGCTAGACGCCGATGACGGGAACACCGATCACGACGGGATGGAATGCGAACGCCAGCGCCAAATAGGCGACGATGCCGACCGCAACTGCGATCAGATCGTTGGTGATGCCGCCGACCGGAATCGGCGGGCCGCCGGCGTCGGTGCGATGCTTGAGCGAAATACGGTCATACACCGCCCAGCCCAGGAACGAGCCGAACAGGATGATGGAGCCGAGATCGCCATTGGCGAGCAGGTGCGCGGCGGCCCACAGCTTGATGCCGGCCAGCATCGGGTGCTTCAATGTCGCATAGATGCGGCCGCGCAAGTAAGAGGCGACCACCAGGATGACCGCGGGCAGCATCAATGCGAGCGTGATGTGCTTCATGGCCTTCGGCGGATACCAGACGTCGATCCAGCCGGTGGCGCGATAGTGCGCATAGCCCCAGATGATCATCGCGAGCCCCGCCAGCGAGATGAGCGAATAGAGGATCTTGTAGGACCCCTCGCCCAGCCTTGCGATCGCCTCGGCGCGCATCTCGCGTTTGGTGGTGAACACATGCGCCGCAAAAAACAGCGCAAGCCCCAGGATCATGACCAGCAGACCCACGACATCCTCCCCTTTTGACCAGCGCCCCAGCCTCTGAGGTATCATCGATTGGCTCGCGGTCGCAACTCTTCCTCCTCATGGTGAGGAGGCGCATCAGCGCCGTCTCGAACTATGCAGGCCCGGCTGCGCGACAGCGGGGCCTTTCATCCTTCGAGACGCGCGCAATGCGCGCTCCTCAGGATGAGGAGACGGAGCGGTGCTACTTCGCAAGCTCGCGATTGTCGACATAGCGGATCGCGATCGGCTTGCCCGCCAGCGCACCGCCAAAGCCGCTGGTGAATTTCAGCGGCAGGCAGGCCTTCAACGATGCGTTGATGGCATTGAGATAGGTCGCGCGTGTGTCGGCGGGGACGCCCGCGGTCGCAAATGTCATGCGCGGCGGGCCGATCAGCCCGCCCGATCGGTTGAGGCTGAACCGCACCGACATCTGCATGTCCGCCCGCGCCTGGTCAGCGGGAGGAGGTGACCAACACGAACGCAGTTCGGCGAAGAGGTCGCCGATCGTATCAAGGTCATGATCGGGTCGCCGGTACTTCGCAATGTCGGCTTGCGACGGAACGCTCTCGACCGTGAGCTGGAGAGTCTCGCCGAATGGAAATGGAATTTCGGTGATGCAAGGTCCCTGAAACGGCCCGCCGCACGGCTCATACGAGAACGGCTCCTCTTCGAGAGGGCGGCTCCGCGCGTCGGCGACGGCCGAGATTGTTACCAGCAACAGAAGAACATGAATGCAGCGCCACATGCGTCGAGACCGAAATGGTATTTGCAATAAGTGGCAACGGCTGTGAAAGGTTCAAGGCTGGCCGCGATGGTTCGCTTCACTCGATAATCTGATCCGCTTGTGCCACCAGCGTGGGCGGCAAACTCAGCCCCAGCGCGCTGGCCGTCTTGAGATTGAGCAGGAACTGGAATTCGTTCGGCTGCTGGACTGGTAAGTCCGCAGGACGGGCCCCTCTCAAGATGCGGTCGACATAGTCCGCCGAGCGACCGACAAGATGCGAGATCGAGACTCCATAGGACATCAGCCCACCGTCCGTGACGAAGAAAGGGAACGGATACATCGCCGGCAGACGGTGCGCAGCCGCCAAGTCGAGAATCAATCGCCGGTGAACGATTGGAAATGCGTCGGGAAAGATCAGCAACCCGCCGTATGGCTCCTCCGCAAAGCGGGAGATTGCCTGTTCGAGCTCGGCGGCATTGTGCGCCGGCGCCGGAACAAGCTGGAGCTGGACTGCCGGAATGAACGCCTCCACGGAGGGCATCAAGATCATGGGTGCTGTTCGCGGATTGAAGACCGCGGCGACCCTTCGTATCGCCGGTGCCGCCTGCTTGAGCAGTTGCAGCCACTTGCCGGCCATGGCGGGCTCGAACGTCGTGAAGCCCGTAATGTTTCCACCCGGCTTGCCGAGACTTTGCACGAAACCGGCACCCACTGGATCGGCAACGACCGTGAAGACAATCGGCAAGGTCGGCGCACGTCGCCTAAAGACTTCCACCGACGGAGTACTGATTGCCAGAAGCACGTCCGGCCGCATATCCACCAGTTCGGCCGCCTGGGCATCCGCCAGATTCGGATCGCCGGCCCACCAGCGATATTCGATATGGATGTTACGTCCCTGCTCCCAACCGAGTTCACCCAGACGCTGTCTCAGTTTTTGGTAGCTGGCCTGGCTCTCCGGATCGCTGGCCTTGCCTCCCGCCAGCGCACCGATTCGCCGCACATCACCTTGCGCGGATGCGCCAAGTGGGGAGGTCGCCGCGCCTGCAGCGAGCATGATGAATTCGCGCCGCCTCATGACCGTCTACCTCGCTGTGCGTTGCCGTCCAGCATCACGGAGAACGTCCGGGAAACACTACCCCTTCTTCTTGACGTCCTTGACGTTGCTGAACTCGATGCCCTCGGCGCGCTCCCGAGTGTAGCCGAGATAGAATTCGTTCCGGGCGAGATACACGGGATCGCCGTCGACATCGTCGGCGATGCTGGAAGTGTTGGCAGCGATGAAGGCGTCGAGCTTCTTGCGGTCCTCCGAGGAGACCCAGCGCGCCAGCTGAAATTCGCTGACCTCGAACTCGACCGGAAGCGAATATTCCGCCTCGAGCCGCGCCTTCAGCACGTCGAGCTGGAGCGCCCCGACCACGCCGACCAGCGCCGGGGCGCCGTCGCGCGGGCGGAACACCTGCACCACGCCCTCTTCCGACATCTGCTGCAGCGCTTCCTTCAGCTTCTTCGCCTTCATCGCGTCGGTGAGCCGGACGCGGCGGACGATTTCCGGAGCGAAGCTCGGCACGCCGACGAAGTTGAAATCCTCCCCTTCCGTCAGCGTGTCGCCGATGCGCAGCGTGCCGTGGTTGGGTATGCCGACGACGTCTCCGGCGAAGGCTTCGTCCGCGACGGAGCGATCCTGCGCGAAGAAGAATTGCGGGCTCGACAGCGGCATGCTCTTGCCGGTGCGCACGAGCTTGGCCTTCATGCCGCGGCTGAGCTTGCCGGAGCAGAGCCGCGCGAAGGCGATGCGGTCACGGTGGTTCGGATCCATGTTGGCCTGGATCTTGAACACGAAGGCGCTCATGCGCGGATCTGTGGCCTCGACCTTGCGCTGGTCGCTGTCCTGCGCACGCGGCTCAGGCGCGAACTTGCCGAGACCTTCCAGCAGGTCGCCGACGCCAAAATTGCGTAGCGCGCTGCCGAAATAGACCGGCGTCAGATGACCTTCGCGGAACGCCCCGAGCTCGAACGGCTTCGACGCCGCCGTGACGAGCTCGAGCTCGTCCTTCACGGCAGCGACGTCGAGATTGGCGTTGAGCTTGGCGAGTTCCTCGATCTCGATCTGCTGCGCCGCACCGGTCTTGGCGCCGCCGCCTTCGAGCAGGCGCACGCCGCCATTGACGACGTCATAGGTGCCGAGGAAATCGCGGCCGCGACCGACCGGCCAGGTCATCGGCGTGGTATCGAGCGCCAGCGTCTTCTCGATCTCGTCGAGCAGCTCGAAAACGTCGCGGCTCTCGCGGTCCATCTTGTTGATGAAGGTAATGATCGGGATGTCGCGCAGGCGGCACACCTCGAACAGCTTCCGGGTGCGCGCCTCGATGCCCTTGGCGGCGTCGATCACCATGACGGCGGAATCGACCGCGGTGAGCGTGCGATAGGTGTCTTCCGAAAAGTCCTCGTGGCCCGGTGTGTCCAAGAGGTTGAAGACGAGGCCCTCGAATTCGAAGGTCATCACCGAGGTCACAACCGAGATGCCGCGCTCGCGCTCGATCTTCATCCAGTCCGAACGGGTGTTGCGCCGCTCGCCCTTGGCCTTGACCTGGCCGGCGAGATTGATGGCGCCGCCGAACAGCAGCAGCTTCTCGGTCAGCGTGGTCTTGCCGGCGTCTGGATGGGAGATGATCGCAAAGGTCCGCCGCCGCGCCACTTCAGCGGCAAGCGGGGAACGGGCCGGCGATTCGGCTGTGGTGATGGCGATGTCGGACATGGCGGGAGCGTGTGGCAGGGAAAACGGGCCTGATCAAGCCTCATTTGGTGATTGCGGAGCCATTCGGCCAGCCCCATATCGGCTTTCGGGAAGGACGGCCTTCCGTTTCTCAGCACCTCAGCCGCGGGGACGACCCTGCCTGAAATGGAGGGGTCGTCATGGCCTGGAGCATCCTGTTTGTCGCCGGACTTCTCGAGATCACCTGGGCGATCGGCCTGAAATACACTGAGGGGTTTACCAGGCTTGTGCCGTCGGTGATCACCCTGGTTGCCATGGCCGGCAGCGTCATCTTGCTCGGATTTGCGCTCAAATCCCTGCCCGTCGGAACCGCCTATGCGGTCTGGACCGGCATCGGCGCGGTGGGCACCGCGACGCTCGGCATCGTCCTGTTCGGCGAGCCGGCAACGGCCATGCGCCTTGCCAGCATCGCCCTGATCGTCGCCGGGATCATCGGACTGAAGCTCGTCACTTGACGAAGATCTGGACCAGCCACCACGTCAGCGCCGCGACGATGGCCGAGGCCGGGATCGTGATCACCCAGGCATAGACGATCGAGCTCGCGACGTTCCAGCGGACCGCCGAGACGCGGCGGGCGGCGCCGACGCCGACGATGGCGCCGGTGATGGTGTGAGTGGTCGAGACGGGAACTCCGAGATAGGTCGCCATGAACAGGGTCGCGGCGCCCCCCGTTTCGGCGCAGAAGCCCTGCATCGGCGTCAATTTCGTGATGCGCAGGCCCATGGTGCGGACGATACGCCAGCCGCCCATCAGCGTGCCAAGCGCCATCGCGGCCTGGCAGGACAGCACCACCCAGAACGGCACCGAAAACTCGCTGCCGAGATGCCCCTGCGAATACAGCAGCACCGCGATGATGCCCATGGTCTTCTGCGCGTCGTTGCCGCCATGACCGAGCGAATAGAGCGAGGCGGAGGCGAATTGCAGGATGCGAAAGGCGCGATCGACCGCGAACGGCGTGGAGCGCACCGAGGCCCAGGAGACGATCGCCACCAGCATCATGGCGAGCAGGAAGCCGACCAGCGGCGACAGCACGATTGCCAGCACCGTCTTGGACAGGCCGCCCCATACCGCGGCCGAAATCCCCGCCTTGGCCATGCCGCCGCCGACGAGGCCGCCGATCAACGCGTGCGACGACGAGGACGGGATGCCGAGCGCCCAGGTCACGAGGTTCCAGACGATCGCGCCGACCAGCGCTGCGAAAATCACCTGGGCGTCGACGACCGCGGGATCGATGATGCCGGTGCCGATGGTCTGGGCGACGTGCAGTCCGAACACCATGAAGGCGATGAAGTTGAAGAAGGCGGCCCAGAACACCGCGAATTGCGGCCGCAGCACGCGGGTCGAGACGATGGTCGCGATCGAATTGGCGGCGTCGTGCAGGCCGTTCAGGAAGTCGAACAGCAGCGCGACGGCGATCAAGCCGACCAGGATGGGAAGACCCAACGCGGCATCCACGGCGGCCTGCCTTACACCTTGCGCACGATCTCCGCGCAAACGCGCTTTGCGTTTGTCGCGAAGGAAAACCGCAGGACACTTTTCCGGATCATGCGTTACACCTGCTCGATGACGATGCTGTTGATCTCGTTCGCGACGTCGTCGAAGCGATCGGCAACCTTCTCGAGATGGTCGTAGATCTCGGCGCCGACGATGAAGTCCATCGCATTGCCCTCGCGATGCTTCAGGAACAGCTCCTTCAGGCCGATGTCGTGGAGATCGTCGACCCGGCCCTCCAGCTTGCCGAGCTCTTCGGTGATGGCGGTCAGCATGGCGACGTTCGGGCCGATCGATTGCATCAGCGGCAGCGCACGCCCGACCAGATTGGCGCATTCGATCAGGAGCCCGCCGATCTCGCGCATGGGCGGCTCGAAGCTGCGGACCTCGAACAGCATGACCGCCTTGGCCGTCTGCTGCATCTGGTCGATGGCATCGTCCAGCGACGTGATGAGGTTCTTGATGTCGCCGCGGTCGAACGGTGTGATGAAGGTGCGCCGCACCGCCGTCAGCACCTCACGGGTGATGTTGTCGGCGTCGTTCTCGAACTGGTTGACGCGCTGGCAATAGACCGGCGTCTCCTCGCCCCCATTGAGCATGCCCTGGAGCGCGATCGCGCCCTGGATCACCGTCTGAGCATGCCGGTCGAACAGATCGAAGAACCGTTCTTCCTTGGGAAGGAACGCACGAAACCAACGCATCATGGGGATAGGCTACCGGTTGGAAATGGTCAGGCCCGGAGGTCTGTCATAAAACTGTCATAGACCATTTTCGAGCCGCGCGCGTGTCATCTCACGCCCACGGAGCCGGGTCATCCACCGCTTTCACGCACCAATAAAATTGGCGGAATTTCAATTACTTAGAGCGACCGGCGGAAGTAATGCGCGATTTCTCCGACGACACCGCGGCGGAAGGTGAGCACGCAGATCACGAAGATCGCGCCCTGGATCACCGTCACCCACTGGCCGAAGCCTGCCAGATATTGCTGCATGGCGATGATGACGAAAGCGCCGACCACGGGGCCAAAAATGGTGCCGAGACCGCCGACCAGCGTCATCAGCACGACTTCGCCCGACATGGTCCAATGCACGTCGGTGAGCGAGGCGTTCTGCGCCACGAACACCTTCAGCGAACCGGCAAAGCCCGCCAGGGTGCCGGAGAGCACGAAGGCGAGGAACTTGTACTGGTCGGTGCGGTAGCCGAGCGAGATCGCCCGCGGCTCGTTCTCGCGGATCGCCTTCAGCACCTCGCCGAACGGCGAGTTGATGATGCGGAAGATCAGGAGGAAGCCGGCAAGGAAACCCGCCAGCACGACATAATAGAGCACCGTGGGCTTGGTGAGATCGAGGACACCGAACATCTGCCCTTGGGGTATGCCCTGGATGCCGTCCTCGCCGTGGGTGAACGGCGCCTGAAGGTAGATGAAGTACAGGAGCTGCGACAGCGCCAGCGTGATCATCGAGAAATAGATGCCCTGGCGGCGGATCGAGATGTAGCCCGTGATGATCGAGAGCACGAAGGCCGCGGCGATGCCGACGAGAATGCCGAGCTCGGGCGGCAGCGCCCACACTTTCAGCGCATGCGCGCTGCAATAGCCGGCCGTACCCAAGAACATCGCGTGGCCGAACGACAACAGGCCGCCGTAGCCGATCAAGAGATTGAAGGCGCAGGCGAGCAGCGCAAAGCACAGCGCCTGCATCACGAAGAACGGGTAGACGCCGGTGAACGGTACCACGGCCAGCAGCAGCGCCATCAGCACGAACACGATCATCTCGTCGCGCATCGCGCGCGGGGTTGCCGGCAGCGTGTCGTCCGTCAGGGTTGTCATCTCAGGCCGCCCTTCCCGTCAATCCCGTTGGCTTCACCAAGAGCACCAGCACCATCAGCACGAACACGACGGTGTTGGACGCCTCGGGGTAGAAATATTTGGTCAGGCCTTCGATCACACCGAGCGCGAAGCCGGTGATGATGGAGCCCATGATCGAACCCATGCCGCCGATCACGACCACCGCGAAAACGACGATGATGAGGTCGGCGCCCATCAGCGGCCGCACCTGGTTGATCGGCGCCGAGAGCACGCCGGCAAGCGCGGCAAGGCCGACGCCGAGACCATAGGTCAGCGTGATCATGCGCGGCACGTTGATGCCGAAGGCACGCACCAGCGTCGGATTTTCGGTGGCGGCGCGCAGGTAGGCGCCGAGCTGCGTCTTCTCGATCAGGAACCAGGTCGCCAGACATACGACCAGCGAGAACACGACGACCCAGCCGCGATAGACGGGCAGGAACATGAAGCCGAGATTCATGCCGCCCCTGAGCTGATCCGGAATGGCGTAAGGCAGGCCGGAGGAACCGAAATAGTTCTGGAACACGCCCTGCACGATCAGCGCGATGCCGAAGGTCAGCAGCAGGCCGTAGAGATGATCGAGCCCGGTCAGCCATTGCAGCATGGTCCGCTCCAGGATCATGCCGAAGGTGCCGACGATGATGGGCGCGAGCAGCAACGCCCACCAGTAGTTGATGCCGCCGAGGTTCAACAGGAAATAGGCCACGAAGGCGCCCATCATGTAGAGCGCGCCATGGGCGAAATTGATGATGTTGAGCATGCCGAAGATCACGGCAAGCCCGAGACTGAGCAGCGCGTAGAACGAGCCGTTGATCAATCCCACCAGTAGCTGAGCGTAGAGAGCCTGCATCGATCCCGCACCCGGTCCCTTCTATTCCTCAACAACAGGCCGGCGCCGTTGCGCGCCGTCCTGCATCGTTCACGGTTACTTCTTCACCAGCGGACAGGCGCTTTCCGACAGCGGCCGGAAGGCCTGGTCGCCGGGGGTCGTGCCGACCAGCTTGTAATAGTCCCAGGGCCCCTTGGATTCCTCGGGCTTCTTGACTTCGAACAGATAGGCGGGATGAAGCTTGCGACCGTCCACGCGGATCGTTCCCTTGCCGAACAGCGGATCGTCCGTCGGCATCTCCTTCATCTTGGCGACCACCTTGGCCCCGTCATGCGGGTTGCCACCCATCGCCTCCAGCGCCTTGAAATAGTGCAGCAGACCCGAGTAGACGCCGGCCTGCACCATCGAGGGCATCGCCTTGTTCTTCATGCGCTCGGAAAAGCGCTTGGAGAACGCGCGCGTACCGTCGTTCATGTCCCAATAGAAGGTCTCGGTGAAGTTCAGGCCCTGCGCCACCTTCAGGCCGAGCGAGTGCACGTCGGTGATGAAGAGCAGCAGGCCCGCAAGCTTCTGGCCGCCCGAGACGATGCCGAACTCCGAGGCCTGCTTGATGGTGTTGGTGGTGTCGCCGCCGGCATTCGCCATGCCGATGATCTTGGCCTTGGAGGCCTGCGCCTGAAGCAGGAACGACGAGAAGTCGGCAGTGTTCAGGGGATGCTTGACATTGCCGATCACCTTGCCGCCCGACTTCACCACGACCGCGGCGGTGTCGCGCTCGAGGGCGTGGCCAAAGGCGTAGTCCGCGGTGAGAAAATACCATGTGTCGCCGCCCGCCTTCACCAGCGCCTGCCCGGTACTGTTCGCCAGCATATAGGTATCATAGACCCAGTGGATCGTGTTCGGCGAGCATTGCGCGTTGGTGAGATCCGACGTCGCCGCGCCCGTGTCGATCAGGATGGAGTTCTTCTCTTTGACGATGTTGTTCACCGCCAGCGCAACGCCGGAGTTCAGGACATCCATGAAGATGTCGACCTTCTCGACGTCGATCCATTGCCGGGCAATCGTGGAGCCGATGTCGGGCTTGTTCTGATGGTCGGCGGAGATCAGGTCGAGCTTCCAGCCCTTGGCAGCGAGCCCGGAATCCTCGATCGCCATCTGCGCGGCGACGGTCGAGCCAGCGCCACCGAGGTCGGCATAGAGTCCCGAATTGTCGGTCAGCACGCCGATCTTGATGTTCTTGTCCTGCGCGATTGCGCCACCTGCCGCGCCGAGCGCCAAGGCCGTCCCGAGCAACATTGCCGAAATGCTGTGCTTCATAATCCGCCTCCCAATATCCCTTTGATAGTCGCTCTTGATCGTCCGGCCTGCTCGGCTAAACACCGAGATAGGTGTGGAGCTTGTCCATGTTGGCGGCAAGCTCCGCGTTGGAAAACCCGTCAATGATCTTGCCGTGCTCGACCACATAGTAGCGGTCGGCCACGGTCGAGGCGAAGCGGAAGTTCTGCTCGACGAGGAGGATCGTGAAGCCCTCCTTCTTGAGCCGCGCAATGGTGTGGCCGATCTGCTGGATGATGACGGGCGCAAGGCCCTCGGTCGGCTCGTCCAGCATCAGGAAGCTCGCGCCGGTGCGCAGGATGCGCGCGATCGCGAGCATCTGCTGCTCGCCGCCCGACAGCTTGGTGCCCTGGCTACCCAGCCGCTCCTTCAGGTTCGGAAACAGATCGAAGATCTGATCGAGCGGCAGTCCGCCCTCGCGGACGACCGGCGGCAACATCAAATTCTCCCGCACGTCGAGGCTGGCGAATATTCCCCGCTCCTCCGGGCAGAACGCGATGCCCATGCGCGCGATCCTGTCGGAGGTCGCGCGGATGATCTCCTGGTTGTTGAACTTCACCGAGCCGGTGCGCTCGCCGATGATGCCCATGATCGACTTCAGCGTGGTGGTCTTGCCCGCGCCGTTGCGCCCGAGCAGGGTGACGACCTCGCCCGCGTTCACGTCGAAGTTGATCCCGTGCAGGATGTGAGACTCGCCGTACCAGGCTTCGAGGTTGCGGACCTGGAGGATAGGTCCGCCGGTCGCAGCCCTGGCCGGGGCCTCGGCGATCGCAGTGTCAGGCATGACCGGCTCCCAGATAGGCTTCCTTGACGCGCTCGTCCTTGGTGAGCTCGGAGTAATGGCCCTGCGCGAGCACCTGCCCGCGCGTCAGCACGGTGATGATGTCGGAGAGATTGGCCACGACGCTCAGATTATGCTCGACCATGAGGATGGTGTATTTCGCCGAAATGCGCTTGATCAGTGCCGCGATCTTGTCGATGTCCTCGTGGCCCATGCCGGCCATCGGCTCGTCGAGCAGCATCATCTCCGGGTCGAGCGCCAGCGTGGTTGCTATCTCGAGTGCGCGCTTGCGCCCGTAGGGCATCTCGACCGCCGGCGTGTTTGCAAACTCGCTGAGGCCGACATCGCTCAGCAGCTCGCGCGCGCGATCGTTGAAGCGGTTGAGCACGGACTTGGAGCGCCAGAAATCGAACGAAGAGCCGTGCTGACGCTGAAGCGCGACACGGACGTTCTCCTGCGCGGTGAGATGCGGAAACACCGCCGAGATCTGGAACGAACGCACGAGGCCCATGCGGGCCACATCCGCCGGCGCCATCGCGGTGATGTCCTGCCCCTTGTACAGGATTTTCCCGGCCGACGGCTTGAGGAACTTGGTCAGAAGATTGAAGCAGGTCGTCTTGCCGGCCCCGTTCGGGCCGATCAACGCATGAATGCTCCCACGGCGAACCTTGAGCGCAACGTCGCGGACGGCAAAGAAGCCCGCGAACTCCTTGGTCAAGCCTTCCGTTTCGAGAATGAACTCATCGGCCAAACAGATTTCCCCCTGCCCGCGCGAGGCGCGTGGCTGTCCTTGTTGCTTCGGCTGTCCGGAGGACTTGCAGCCCACCCGGAGCGCCGCCTCCGGGCGCGGAATATGCCGGAGGTGACGGGGGTTAGGCAAGGCGGAAAGCTGAGCAGGTCAGGCCTCCGGCTGGGATACAAATGCTCCCTTAGTCGGAGATCTCTGGATGTCGTGCCTGCCCGGCCTCCCGGTTCGCAAGGCACCGGCCATCAAGCCGTCGTTAACGGTCTTTCGTTCCGTGCGCCAGCCTTCATCGAAAATTTTCCCACAAGCGGGATCATGCGCGCGTCTTCACGTGCGGAGAATATTGCTTTGGATTTTGCAACCGCCGCTCCCTCCGTCGTCAAATCGATCCGGCAACGCGATCTCCTGAACACGTGGCTGCGACTTTATACGCGCCAGCAGATCGCGCCGGCGATCTGGGAGTATCAGCCCGCGCGACTCGAGGAAGAGCTCTCGGATCTCATCTACTATACAGTCGAATTTCCGACGCCGACGCCGCGCCTCGTCATCCAGAGCGAAGGCACGCGCATCTCGCGTGCCTATGGACATACCGGCAAGGGCGTTCTGCTCGACGATTATGTCGGACCGCGGCTCGCCCCGTTCGTGATGCCGATCTATCATGAATGCGTCGCGCGCGGGTTGCCCGTTTACAGCGTCGCCAATGTCGAGGACGTCTACGGGCGCATCGTCGCCTATGAGCGGCTGCTGCTGCCCTTCCAGACCGACGGCAAGATCTGTCATGTCATCGCGTCGATCAAGACGTTCTGCGAGGACGGCGGCTTCGAGATCAAGAACCTGATGCGCGGAAATGACGCGCTGCCGCGTCCAAAGCTACGCGCTGTGATCGATCGGGAGCTGTTTCATCGCGCCCCTGCCCGCATCGCCCCCGCAGAGACGGTCGAGTTCTCCGACCAGCCAGAGCCCGGCATCACCGCCGAGATCATCGAGCTGAACTAGCGGTCAGCGCCCTTTGGCGCCGACCTCCTTGGCATAGACATCCGGCTTGAAGCCGACCAACAGCTTGCTGCCGATTTCCAGCACCGGCCGCTTGATCATCGATGGTTGCGCTAGCATCAATGCCAATGCCTTCTTCTCGCTCAAGCCCTCCTTGTCGGAGTCCGGGAGCTTCTTGAAGGTCGTCCCGGCGCGATTGAGCAGCGTCTCCCAGCCGACCGTGTCGCTCCACTGCTTGAGCTTGTCCTTCTCTACGCCCGCCGCCTTGTAGTCGTGAAACTCATAGGGCACGCCATGAGCATCGAGCCAGGCGCGGGCCTTCTTCATGGTGTCGCAGTTCTTGATGCCGTAGATGATGTTGGACAAGACGTTTCCTCGCGCATGCGTGATGCTTCGGTTGCGGCGTTGTACGAAACTCCGGTTCGCGCGACAATATTGCGGACCACCCCAACTCTCCGAGCGGACATCCCATGCACGTTACCCACGATCCCGCAGCTACCGCCTCACCGACGATCGACTTCAACAGCTTCCTCGCGGTCGATGTCCGTGTCGGCACCATCGTCGACGCCAAGCCGTTTCCGGAGGCGCGCAAGCCGGCCTGGCGGCTGTGGATCGATTTCGGCCCCGCCATCGGCGTGCGCAAGAGCTCGGCCCAGATCACCGAAAACCACCCGCTCGAGACCCTCGTTGGGCAACAGGTCGCGGCCGTCGTCAACTTCCCGCCGCGCCAGATCGGCCCGGTCGTGTCCGAGGTGCTGACGCTCGGCTTCCCCGATGCAAATGGCAAGGTCGTGCTGGTGCAGCCGAGCAAGCCCGTGCCGAACGGCGGACGCCTGTTCTAGGGACGGTCACGGCCGCTTCGGAATGTTCAGCCCGCGCTGCACCGCCGGACGCGCCAGCCCGCGTTCGAGCCAGGCGCCGACCGCCTTGAACTGGCCGAACCCCACGAGATCGCCGGCGCCGTAGAACCCGATGAGATTCCGCACCCAGCCGAGCATGGAGATGTCGGCGATGGTGTAGTCGTCACCCATGAACCATTGGCAGCCGGAAAGATGCGTCTCCATCACGCCAAGCAGGCGTTTGGACTCATTGACGTAACGCTCCAGCGGTCGCTTGTCCTCGAAATCCTTACCGGCGAATTTGTGGAAGAAGCCGATCTGGCCGAACATCGGTCCGACGCCGCCCATCTGGAAGTGCAGCCATTGCAGCGTCTGATAACGTCGCGCGGCATCCTGCGGCAGCAGCTTGCCGGTCTTCTCCGCGAGATATTGCAGGATCGCCCCGGACTCGAACAGCGCCAATGGTTTCCTGTCGCGGGGACCGCTGGGATCGAGGATCGCCGGAATCTTGCCGTTGGGATTGAGCGAGAGAAATTCCGGTGTCTTCTGGTCGTCCTTGCCGAAGTCGATCAGATGCACCTCATAGGGCAATCCGATCTCCTCCAGCATGATCGAGACCTTGACGCCGTTCGGCGTCGGCAGGGAATAAAGCTGGAGCAGCTCGGGATGTTTCGCAGGCCAACGCTTGGTGATCGGAAAGTTGGAGAGATCGGACATCGGGACTTTGGAGCTGATGTTGAAGCGCCTAATCTAAGTGAGGCGCGCAGGGGTGCAAGGTTCAATTAGAGCAGTCAATAATTGATCTCCATCCGCAGGCCGCGCGGATCGAGCTTGCCGTCGCTGACAGATTGCGTGCTGTCGCGCGCTGCGACGGCGCAGGCGCAGGCGTCGATGAGATCGTCGCGGCCGATGCCGGTGCCGTGGCGTAGCTTCAACCATCGCTCGATCCTGGTGAAGCCGCGGTCTCTCAGCAGCGCCATGCGCTGCTCGCGGCCGCGCGGCGAGGTCTTTGGTTCGAGCCGTACGCGCCCGGCCAGATTCCAGAAGATCAATTCGGGATGCGCTTCGCCGATCGTCGCCTGCCGTGCCGGCGTCATGACCTCGTCGACCTCTCTGATCTTGTCCCTGATATTCCAGAGCTGCGCCGATACTCCCCTGCCCTTGCCTTCATGCGTCCAATAGAAGCGGTTGGCCGCCGCCATGTCGGGAAAATTCCAGAGGTCGCGGCGCGCACCGAGAAACACGGCGGGGCCAATCAGCTCGCGGGCGCGCAGATCGCAAGCGCGGTAGCCACTTGGATTCAAGCCGATCGGCATGTCGATCATCGCACGCGCATGCGGCAGCGCGAGCAGACGCGTCAGGCCCGGCGAGTAGTCGAAGCCGTGATCGCCACGCTCGTCGATCCAGGCGGCGACCCAACCGAAGCGAAATCCATCGAGGCCGAGATAGTTTGGCACCTCATGCGTCCGTCATTGCCAATTTCTTCGCGCGCGTCGCTTGACATCCGCAGGTTGCGGGCGTATGTCCCGCGCCCTCGCAAGCACTTCCGTTTGCGACAGACACCATGAACCGAGCGATGTCGTACCGCTACGAAAGAATTGTCCGCATGCCGAATAGCCCAAAGCTATTCGATTGCGCATGCCCGGCTCATGGGAGCGATCTTGCCTGACCGCAAGATCGGCAGTCCGCTTCTCACGGACCCTCCCGAGCCTGCCGCTCCGGAGGGTTTTTTATTGCCCGCCGCGCGGCTCCTCAGAACATCCCGGCCATGGCCGGAACGAGAGACCCGGATCTCGGGGCTCGCGCTGGAGAGGCGCGCGCCCAAGTGCGCGGGGCCTGCCGGAGGGAACGAGGCGATGAGCCGGACACCGATGGCAGAGCGAACCCGAAGGGTTCGCAAGATGCGGCGCGTCGACAGCGCCGCGATAGAACTTTTGTAACTCGGTTTGCCGCGATCATCGCGGCTCAACCGACGCTGGTGGTGAAGATGTCGGATACTTCTCCACACGGCGAAGCGGGTATGCCTCCCGCCTTTGACACACGCACCGGGATGCGGCCTCGGAAAAGGTACGCACGCGGCCCGGCGCAGGTCCATCCGCAAGGACGGTCCTGTGTTGTCGTCACTGAAGCCGATATCGCCCGTTCCCCAGCGTACCCCTCAACGGCCGGTGCGAAAGCACTGGCCTGGCGGTGGTGAAGATGTCTGTTACTTCGTGGTAAAGGCGCGAAAGCGCCGAGCAGGTTCGAGCCCTGCGCGCCGAAAGGCGGATCGCCCGCAAGGGCAGCAACAGCATCGATCGTTCCCCGCCAACCCCATCACGATCCGTGGTGAAGATTTCTGTTACTTCGCCTGCAACGCGAGAGGTCGCGGGTTCGAATCCCGCCCGGTGTCCCATGCACCGGTAGCTCAGAGGATAGAGCGCTTTCCGGCAAGCTTGCGCTTGCCGGGTCACAGCAATCGCCTGTTCCCGGATCGTGTCCCCTAAGCCACCGCCGGTGGTGAAGAGCGCTGTTACTTCGGTGTCGGAGGTTCGAATCCTCCCGGACGTCAGTCCGTAGCTCAGCGGGTAGAGCACGAACAGCCTCGCTTGTTCCCCGGCACCCGTTTCAATCCCCGTCAACCCAAGAGGAGGCCATCATGGTCAGGCTCAACAAGATCATTCGCGCCTTCACGCGGGAGGGCGCGCGCGCCGTGCGCTTCACGCCCGAGATGGAGCTGAAGCGCGCGCTGATGAACTGCCTCCTGTGGGAGGACCAGTTCTATGAGGACGGCGTCGCGATCGCCGACCGCATCAAGGCGCTCGTGCCCAAGGTCGCGCCCGCCAAGGTCGCGCAGCTTGCGATCGAGGCGCGTGAGGTGATGAAGCTGCGGCACGCGCCGCTGCTTGTCATCCGCGAGATGGCGCGGAGCGAGAAGCACCGTACCCTCGTGGCCGACACCCTCGCCCAGGTGATCCAGCGGCCCGACGAGATGACGGAGCTGCTCGCGATCTACTGGGCGGATGCGCTGGGGCCGATGCAGCAGCGCAAGCGTCAGCCGGTCTCCGCGCAGGTCAAGAAGGGTCTTGCCCGCGCGCTGACCAAGTTCGACGCCTACCAGCTCGCCAAGTGGGACCGCGACGGCGCGGTGCGGATCAGGGACGTGCTGTTCCTGGTCCACGCCAAGCCAAAGGATGCCGAGCAGGAAAAGGTGTGGAAGCAGCTCGTCGACGGCGAGCTCGCCTCCCCCGACACTTGGGAGGTTTCGCTCTCGGCCGGCAAGAACAGGCGCGAGACCTTCGAGCGGCTGATCGCCGAGAAGAAGCTCGGCGGCCTGGCGCTGCTGCGCAATCTGCGGCTGATGCAGAACGCGCAGGTCCCGCGCGAGACCATCGCAGGCGCGATCGAGGCGATGCGGACGGATCGTATCCTTCCCTATCGCTTCATCACGGCGGCGCGCTATGCGCCGGACTTCGAGCCCGAGCTCGAGGCTGCGATGCTCAAGTCGATCAAGGACCATGTGCGGCTTCCGGGCCGCACGCGGCTCCTGATCGACGTCTCGGGCTCGATGTTCGCGACGCTCTCCGCGCAGTCGGAAATGACGCGCGCGGAGGCGGCGTGTGGTCTTGCCATCCTCGCGCGCGAGATCTGCGACGAGGTCGAGATCTTCACCTTCTCCAACGAGGTCGTGAAGGTCCCGCCCCGCCGCGGCTTCGCGCTCAGGGATGCGATCATCAACTCGCAGCCGCATGGCGGAACCTATCTAGGCAAGGCCGTGACGGAGATCGACCGCAAGGGCGATCGCCTCATCGTCTTCACCGACGAACAGAGCCACGACCAGGTGCCCGAGCCCAGGGCGCGCGGCACCATGGTCAACGTGGCCTCGTATCAGCACGGTGTCGGCCACGGCGCCTGGACCCGCGTCAACGGCTTCTCTGAAGCCGTGGTCGCGTGGATCGCGGCGTCGGAGACGACGTTGAACTGACGCGCAACAACAGCGGCCCCGGACGCGAGACGCGCCCGGGGCCTTTCAAAATCTCTGAAATGATCCGCCGCCCCGGTTAGGGTGGGGGTGGAATGACAAGGACTCACGACCATGCGACGACCCGATCCCTACATGGAACGCGCCCGCGAGCTCTGCCTCGCCGCCGGTGTCGATCCCGACTCGCGCGTCGGCGAAGGACGCGGCCAGCCCGCCTGGTGCTTGTACAAGGACGCCGCGCGCAAGGAGCATCTGGCCCGCGAGGCCAATGCAACCGCGAGCTCGATCGCCGCGTTCCGAATGCAGGACGCCCGCTTCCAGAATGCACCGCTGAAGGTGTTCGGTCCGCACGAGGACGCGACGATCGCGCAGATGCGCAACTGCATGGCGGTCGGCAACGTCGTCTCCGGCGTGATCTGCGCCGATGGCCATCTCGGCTATGCGCAGCCGGTCGGCGGCGTCATCGCCTATGAGAAGCAGATCAGCATCTCCGGCGTCGGCTTCGACATCGGCTGCGGCAACATGGCGGCCCGGCTCGACACGCGCTTCGACGACATCGCGGGCCTTGTCCCGACGATCATCCGCGACGTCGCCAAGACGATCTCGTTCGGCGTCGGCCGTGCCAATGCCGAACGGGCCGAGCACGCGCTGTTCGACGACGGCGATGCCTGGCGCGAGAGCGACATGGAGGCCTACCGTCAGAAGGCGGTGAGCCAGCTCGGCACGGTCGGATCAGGCAACCATTATGTCGACCTCATGCGCGACGAGGAAGGCTTCGTCTGGATCGGCGTCCATTTCGGAAGCCGGGGTCTGGGCCACACCTCCGCGACGCGCTACCTCAAGGCCGCCGGCGGCAAGGACGGCATGAACGTCCCGCCCGCCGTGGTCGACGAGGACAGCGAACTCGGTCGCCGCTACATCGCGGCGATGCAGCTGGCCGGGCGCTACGCCTATGCGGGCCGCGAATGGGTCGTCGAGCGCGTCCGCCAGATCATCGGCGGCAGCGTGACCGAGAGCGTGCACAACCACCACAACTATGCCTGGCGTGAGAACCACGACGGCAAGGATCTGTGGGTGGTGCGCAAGGGCGCGACACCGGCGTTTCCCGGCCAGAAGGGATTCGTCGGCGGCTCCATGGGCGACGACGCCGTCATCCTCGAAGGCGTCGACAGCCCGGAAGCGAGGGCCTCGCTCTACTCGACCGTGCACGGCGCCGGCCGCTTGTTCGGACGACGGGAAGCAAAGCGCCGCTTCTCGCGCGCGGAGATGGACCAGTGGCTCAACGAGCGCGGCGTCACCTTGATCGGTGCCGACCTCGACGAGAGCCCGATGGCCTATCGCCGCCTGCCGGACGTGCTGGCGCAGCACGCCGGAACCGTGAAGGTGCTGCACACGCTGCGACCGTTCGCCGTCGCCATGGCCGGCGAAGGCGAGTTCGATCCTTGGAAGGACTGAGGACAGCATCGCGAGCGGGAGGCAACGCCTTCCGCTCGCTTTGCTTTGTCGCGGCAGAGCTCGATGACCGGGCCGCCGCGTTCCGCGTCAGCCCGCGCCGACCGCCTGATAGGCCAGGCGCTTGAACTCGAAGAAGAACGGATTCCAGAAGCCCATGTAGCGCTGGGCCATCAGCACGCCGGCGGTATTGGCTTCGGGGCAAATCCACCAATGGGTGCCGGCAAGGCCGCCCCACTGGAATTCGCCGGTCGAGTTCGGCGGATCGAACGGTGTCGGAGCGAAGGTGACAGCGCCGCCGAGGCCGAATCCCTTGCCGGGGATCGGGCCGAGATTGGCGAAGCGGATGGTCTGCCCCGCGGGCAGCTGGTTCGTCATCATCTGCCGCAGCGTGTCCGGCTTCAGCAGCGTGTCCGAACCGGGCAGCAGCGCGCGGACCAGCGCCAGCATATCGGGTAAGGTCGAGACCAGACCGCCACCGCCCGACAGCCGCGGCAATTGCCGCCGATAGGCTTGCGGATAAGGCAGATGGTCCGCCCGGGTGAGGCCGGGCTTCATGGGATCGAGCACATCAGCGCCATTGTAGAGCGCGACCAGCCTGCCCTGCTGCGCCTCCGGCACGTGGAAGCCGGTATCGGTCATGCCGAGCGGATCGAAGATGCGCAATTTCAGAAAGACATCGAGCGCCTGGCCGGAGACGACCTCCACGAGACGGCCGAGCACGTCCGTCGCCACCGAATATTCCCAGGCCGTACCAGGGTGATAGGACAGCGGCAGCTCGGCGAGCTGGTCGATCAGGTCGGTTAGCGGCGTCAGCGGATTGAGCACGCGCGCCTCGTTGTAGCCTTTGAACAGCACCGTGCCGGGATCGAAGATGCCGTAGCTGAGACCGGAAGTATGGGTCAGGAGCTGGCGGATCGTGATCGGGCTCTTCGCCGGCTCGACGTCCGAAAGACTTGCCGCACCCTGCTTGAGCACCTTGCGATTGCCGAGCTGCGGCAGGAATTTTTCGACCGGATCATCGGGCCCGATGCGGCCTTCCTCCACCAGCAGCATGATCGCGCAGGTGACGAAGATCTTGGTGTTCGAAAACGCGCGGAAGATATGGTCGGGCCGCAGCGTCGTGTTCGCCTCTCGGTCGGCAAAGCCGACGCATTGCTGATCGACCACCTCGCGGCCGCGCAGCACGGCCCAGGATACGCCGGGAATGATCTCCTGATCGACGTAGCGTTGCATCGCCGTCCGTACGGCGGAAAAATCAGGTGTTCTGGCGTCCATGTGCTCCCCCCAATTGTGGTTGGAATCGATATAGCGCGATTTCGCAGGATATGAAGCCCACCCCGCGGGTCATCCCTGCTTCATCAGCACGGTGACCTGCAGCCGACGCCGAATCCGCATGCCCTGCCGCTGGTACAGCGCAATCGCAGAGCTATTGCTCGAAAACACGTGCAGGAACGGAATCTCGCCGCGCGCCTCGATCCGGCGCGCGACCGCCGCGAGCAGCGCCTGCGCATAACCGCGTCCACGATAGTCCGGATGCACGCAGACGGCCGTCATCTCGACGAACTTTCCCGGCTTCATCCGCTCTCCCGTCATCGCAACCAGTTCGCCGCCGGCGCGAATTCCGAGGAACGTGCCGAGTTCATGGGTACGCAGCGCGAATGGACCGGGCTTCGTCAGCTCGGTCAGCGCCATCATCGCGGGAACGTCGGCAGCACCCAATGTGACGATCTCGGCATCACGAAGCAAGCTGTCGGCCGGCGAGCCGATCATCTGCTCGCCGGGCTCGGCGAGCAGCACCTTGAAGCCGGCGGGAATTTCGACCGGCTCGGGCGTGAACAGCACCGCGACTTGCGAGCCCGACATGAGATCGCCGAGCGCCGCAAAACTTGCCTCGGACATGTCGACCATGTCGGCAAACGGCGTCATGTCGATGGGATAGCGCCGCGCGAGCGGGCCACCCTCGGCCAAGTGCTTGTGGCTCGTCGTCAGCGCGCTCCAGATCGGACGATCCAGCAGCGCCTCATCGCTATCGGACATCGGCCTAGTCCTTGTCGAAGCTGACGATGACGGCGGCGTTGGCGATGAGAATGGGGTCGTTGGCCACTTCCGTGGCCGAGGGGATCTCCAGCCCGCCCTTGACCGCAGTGACGGTCACGGTGCCGTAGGGCAGCTCTTTCGCAACCGCTTCCTTGTCCACCGCCTCGGGGTTGGGCACGCCGATCGTGACGTCGACGAACATGTCGTTGGCCGTCTTGCCGATCATCCGGAAGAAGCCGAGGCTGGAATGCCTGATGGCATCCGACACTGCACGCTTGGCCGCCTTGGTGGCATCCCTGCCGTGAACGTCGACGCCCATGCCCATCTCGGTGACACAACGAACGCGAGGCATTTGATATTCCTGTGGTTGGTGTGGTGATTGAATGATTGTGTGTCGGCGATTGGAGACCACGACATAAGTTAGGTTTCCTCTCGTGTCCCGGACGCGCTGCAACGCCATAGCGTGTCGAAGACGCGCGTAAACGCGCTTGTGGCGTTGCTGCGCAGAGCCGGGACCCGGGAAGCCACAGAGCTGGCTGATGGATGGGCCCCGGCTCCGCAGCGCACCGCCAAGGGGCGCTGCGCTGCGTCCGGGGGACGAGACTGTTTCACTCTTTCGCCTTCTCATGTGCCCGCAACTCGTCGACCAGCACCCGCACGTTCTCCGAATAATCGATCGGGATTGAGACCAGATGCACGCCGCCTTCCCTGAAAGCCGCGTCGAGCGTCGGACCAAAACTGTCGATGCTCTCGATGCGATGGCCCTTGGCGCCATAGGCCTTCGCGTAGAGCACGAAGTCCGGATTGCCGAACGTCATGCCGTAATCCGCAAAGTGATCGACGGCCTGCTTCCAGCGGATCATGCCGTAGGCGTTGTCCTCCAGCACCAGCACGACCAGATTGAGCTTGAGGCGGACCGCAGTCTCCATCTCCTGGCTGTTCATCATGAAGCCGCCGTCGCCGGCGACCGCAAGCACGCGGCGGTCGGGATAGAGCATCGCGGCCATCATTGCCGACGGCAGGCCGGCACCCATGGTCGCCAGCGCATTGTCGAGCAGCAGCGTGTTGGCGACGCGGGTGCGGTAGTTGCGCGCAAACCAGATCTTGTACATGCCGTTGTCGAGCGCGACGATGCCGTTCTCGGGGATCACCTGGCGGATGTCGTGCACGATCCGCTGCGGCGTCGGCGGCCAGCGCGCCTCGGTGGCGCGATCGGCGATGTGAGCAAGGATTTCCTCCCGCAACGGCAGCAGCGCTGCCGCCTGCGGCAGCTTGCCTTCGAGCCGATCGGCCAGCAGCTCCAGGCTCGGGCCGACATCCCCGACGACCTCGGCATCCGGAAAGTAGACCTGCTCGACGCTGGCCGAGGTATAGCTGACGTGTATGACCTTCGGCCCTGACGGTCCCATGATGAAGGGCGGCTTCTCGATCGGGTCGTGGCCGATCGCAACGATCAGGTCAGCGGCGTCGATGGCGTCATGGACGTAATCGCGCTCCGACAGCGCAGCCGTGCCGATGTAGAGATTGGTGCCGCCGGGCACGGTGCCTTTGCCCATCTGCGTCGTGAAGAACGGAATGCCGGTGCGTCGCACGAAACTCGCAATGCCGTGGGTCGACCGCGGCCGGCTGGTCGCCGCACCCATCATCAGCAGCGGGCGCCTGGCCGCCATGATCATCTCGGCGGCGCGGTCGAGCGCCGCACGATGGGCGACCGGGATCTCGATCGGATGGACCTGGATCACGGGGACCGCAGGCACCTCGTCGCCCGCGATGTCCTCGGGCAGCTCGAGATGCACCGGCCCGGGCAGCTCCTCCATGGCGACGCGAAAGGCGTCGCGCACCACGGTCGGAATGCTGGAGGCGCTGACGATCTGCCGCGACAGCTTGGTCAGCGGCTTCATGGTCGCCACCACGTCCACGATCTGGAACCGGGCCTGCCGGCTGCTCATGATCGGCTTCTGGCCGGTGATCAGGATCATCGGCATCGCGCCGAGATGCGCATAGGCGGCGCCGGTCGACAGGTTGAGCGCGCCGGGGCCGAGCGTCGACAGGCAGACGCCGGGCTTGCCGGTCAGCCGCCCGTGCGTGGCGGCCATGAAGGCCGCGGCCTGCTCGTGGCGGGTCAGGATCAGCTCGATCCTGGAGGCGCGCAGCGATTCGACCAGATCGAGATTCTCTTCGCCGGGAATGCCGAAGATGCGATCGACGCCCTCGTTCTCCAGCGCGGCGACAAACAGGTCCGATCCTTTCGTCTTGCGTTCCTGCCCGCTCATGCCGCCTCCCGCCCATGCTCGCTGCCGTGTTCCACGGCAGTCGGCAGATCGTAGCGGCTCGCGGCTTCGGCACAACTCACAAAGAAAGGCGCGGCCGGATCAACCTCGTCATGGCGCGCGCAACGAGGCGGTACGGACCAGCGGCTTCCTCCACGCTTCATCGCGGCGGCGGGCCGCCAGATTTCCCCACGCGATTGACAGGCCAATGTCTCTGACTATAGTCAGATATCATGCTGGACCCGATCTCGCGCGTCCGCCGCTTCAACCGTGCCGTCACGTCCGCCGTCGGTGCGCTCGACAATTCCTTCCTCGGGCGCAGTCGGCCGCTTGGAGCGGCGCGGGTGCTCAATGCGATCGGGCACGGGCGCTCGGACGTGGCGGAAATCCGCGACTATCTCGGTCTCGATTCCGGCTTGATGAGCCGGCTGCTCCGCAGCCTCGAGGACGAGGGGCTGATCGAGACCACCGCGCGCGAAGACGATGCGCGCCGGCGCATGGCAAAGCTGACGCGGGCGGGCCGTCGCGAGTTCGCGGCCTACGAGGCGCTGTCGAACGCGCAGGCGGAAGGCTTCCTCGCGCAACATTCGCAGCGCGAGGCGCTGCTGGCGGCGATGGACCTGATCGCCTCCGCGCTGACGCGCGAGCGCGTGGCGCTGGAAGAGATGGATCCGCGGTGCGAGGAAGCGCGCTACTGCCTCGGCGAGTACTATGCCGAGCTCGGCCGCCGCTTCAAACACGGCTTCGACGTCTCATTGTCGCGCGACCCCGACGCCAAGGACATGCGCCGGCCGCGCGGCACATTCCTCGTCGCGATGTCGGACACGCTGCCGATCGGCTGCGTGGGCTTGAAGGGAACCGATCACGGCTATGCCGAGATCAAGCGGCTCTGGGTGGCGCCTGCCGCGCGCGGATTGCGGCTCGGCCGCCGCCTGATGGATGCGGCCGAGAGCGCGGCGCGGGAACTCGGCATCGCGCTGCTGCGGCTCGACACCAACAGCGCGCTGCCCGAAGCCGGTCAGCTCTATCGCAGCACGGGTTGGCGCGAGATCCCCCGCTTCAACGACGATCCCTATCCGGACCTGTTCTTCGAAAAGCGGCTGTGAGCTGGACCGGTTCGCGATCCCGGTACGTTATGGTCGAAGCCGCAGGAGCTTCGCTATGAGAAGAGACGAGCTTGCCGCCATCTATCGCGACTACATCGGCTGTCTCAATCGGCGGGACTGGCCGGCTCTCGGACAATTCGTGCATGAGAAGGTCGTCCACAACGCGCGGCCCCTTGGGCTGGCCGGCTATCGCGCGATGCTGGAGCGGGACGTTCGGGAGATCCCGGATCTGCAGTTCCACATCGAGACGCTGATCCCCGATCCTCCCCGCATCGCGGCCCGGCTGAAGTTCGATTGCACACCAGCCGGAACATTCCTGGGTCTTGCGGTCAATGGAAGGCGCGTGACCTTTTGCGAGAACGTGTTCTACGAATTTCAAGACCGAAGGATCCGGCAGGTCTGGTCGGTGATCGACAAGGCGGCGATCGAGGCGCAGCTCTGACGCCCCGCCTCGATCCGGAACTCACGCCGCCGCCGGCGCCGCCTCGCCTTGCGGCTTTGCGAATGGGCGGAACGTCATCGCCATCAGGAAGGCACCCAGGCCCATCGCCCAGGAGGCGATATAGAGCCAGGCATAGCTGGAGAAGGCGTCATAGATCAGGCCTCCGGCGAGCGGGCCGGTGGCCATGCCGAGGCTGCCGGCCATCGCCGTGCCGCCGATCACCGTACCCATCATCTTGAGCGGAAAGTTCTCGCGGATGAGCACGGCGTAGAGCGGCATGGTGCCGGCATAGATGAAACCGAAGATGGCGCCGACCGCATAGAACGTCGTGAGCTGATGCGCGAAGACGTAGGCGAGCGCGCCGAACGCCTGCAGCAGCAGGCCGGAGACCAGCACGCGCTTGGCGCCGAAGCGGTCGCCCATCAGGCCGAAGGCGATGCGTCCGCCGAGGCCGGCAAACCCCTCGATGCTGTAGATCGTCACCGCCGCGACCAGCGGGATGCCGCAGCTCACGGCATAGCTGACGGTGTGGATGATCGGGCCGGAATGGGTCGCGCAGCAGAAGAAATTGGTGGCAAGCAGAATGAGGAATTGCGGCGAGCGCAACGCTTCGCCCATCGACATCTCGCTTTGCGCTGCGCCCTCGCCCGCCGGCGCGGCCGCGGCCTGCGCGAGCGCCGGCGGACGGCGCACCAGGAACGAGACCGGGATCATGATGGCGCCGACCACCAGCGCGACGATCTGCATCGAGGTGCGCCAGTCGTGGCCGGAGACGAGCCAGGCCGCCAGCGGCGACATCGTCATCGGCGCCATGCCCATGCCGGCGGAAACCAGCGACACGGCGAGGCTGCGATTTGTGTCGAACCAGCCGGTGACGGTCGCCATCATCGGCGCGAAGATCGCCGCACAGGCGGCGCCTACCAGGAGGCCGAACACGACCTGGAACACGAGGAGCGAGGTCGCGTGGCTCGCCGCGAACAGGCTGAGCGCAAGCACGGTCGATCCCGTCAGCACCACCGGCAGCGGCCCGAACCTGTCCGACGCCGTGCCCCAGGCCATGCTAGTGAAAGCCATCGCCAGAAAGCCGATCGTCATCGCGCTGGAGATGCCCGTCACCGACCAACCGGTGTCCTTTGCGATCGGCTGCAGGAACACCGGCAGCGAAAACATGCCGCCGATCGCGACGCAGCCGAGCAAACCGCCGGCGGCGACGATCACCCAGCGATAATTCGAAGAAGGCATTTCGGTCTCCGGTCAGATCTGTCTCGCCTGGAAGACGAACAGGAACTGTGCCGACCGACAGGCTGATGCCATTTTTTGTCGTAGGGTTTCCCGACCCGAACAAAACACGAAAAACAACCCCATGCACAGTAGCGGGCCCTCGCGAGATCAATGACTTGCGAGAACGGTCATCTCGGCGGGGCCACGATTGACACGTCGGGCAAAACACCGGGACGATGGCATCGTCCCATGAGAGCATCGCGCTCAGATGAGCGAATTTGGACGGCCCGTTCGTGCACACGGACGATACCCCGGCCCGCGCTCAATCCACCGCCAGGACAACCTTTCCAAACCCGCCGCCGCGCTCCACGCTGCGATGGGCATCGGCGGCGCGCTCGAGCGGAAACACCCGGTCGACCAACGGTTTCAGGCCTCCCGACGCGAACAGCGGCAAAAACCCTTCAGCGAAACGTCGGACCATCGCCCGCTTCTCGTCCATGCCTCGAGATTTCATGACGGTGCCCACCAATCGCAAATGGTTGTGGAGCAGCAGATTGAGCGGAATCGAGGTGGCGTGCTGGCCGCTCAAAATACCGACCTGAACCAGGATTCCGCCTGGCCGAAGGCTGCGAAGGTTGCGCGGCAGGTAGTCGCCGCCGACGAAATCGATCACGGCGTCAACGCCGCGATGATCGGTAAGCCTCGCGACAACGCCTTCAAAATCGTCGGCACGATAGTCGATCACAGCGGCGGCGCCGATGCTGCCGACGTCCGCCAACCGCGAAGCGCTCGCCGTTGCGTAGACGGTGGCGCCCAGCGCATGGGCGACCTGCACGCAGGCGGAGCCGACTCCGCCCGCGGCACCGTGAACCAGGACGGTTTGACCTTGCCCGACGCCTGCAACATGTGAAACCGATTCGACGGCCGTGACGAATGATTCCATGATCGCCGCGCCCTCGACGAACGAGAGATTGCCGGGAATCCCGATCGCCATGCGACGGTCGACCCGGGCGAATTCGGCATACGCCCCTCCGCCGACGATCGCCATCACACGCTGCCCGATCGAGACGTCGTCGACTTCGCTGCCGACGCCAACGACTTCGCCGGCCAGTTCGAGGCCAAGCAGGGTGCTCTCGCCAAAGCTCTGGTTGCCGTAGGCGCCGTTTCGCTGGAGAATATCCGCGCGATTGACGCCTGCCGCCTTCACACGCACCAGCAGGTCGTGGGGACGAATCTGCGGCCCGGGCACTTCGGCCAGGCGGAGAACCTCCGCCGGACCGAAGCCGTCATAGACGATGCCTTTCACTTTGCCTGCTCCTGTACATGGGCCTTGGCGCGCCGCGCGATGCTGGCGGCGAACAACGGCGTCTCGCGGCGATTGTGGTCGCTTCCGGCCGCTTGGCGGGCGTTGGCGGCGTCTTCGAAGGAAATGCCGTGCTTGTCCAGGAATGCCATGAAGACGTCGGTCGGATGTGCCGTGACGCTGTTCGTATAGCGTGTGCGCCCGTCATCGATGGCTTCGGCCTTCAGCTCCCAGATCACGTTGACCTGGGTCCGGCCATTTGTCGTAAACACGTCCGAGATTGAATTCATGCGGCAGTAGGTCTTGCCGGCCTCTTCCGCGACGTAGTGTTGGATGACCAGCCCGGTGCCGATCTGCTCGACGTTGATCATCATGCGGCGTCCGTCGTCTGTGGTGCTGACACCGGCCGCAATGTGATCAGGCGGGCAGCAGCGCAGATATTCGGCTTCGGAGAGCGTGAACAGCCATTCGGCGATGTCCACCCGGTCGAGCGGCACATCAATGACCGCGGTATAGGCCGATTGCGACAGGATGCGATCGAGAACCTTCATGATAATCTCCTTCCATTCAATGGCTTAGGCCGATAAGGCCCGCCTTCGAGAGAGGAGATACGGCCTTTGAGGGTTGATGATAATGAACGTTGAGCTCGAAACCCTTTTGCGAAAGGCGCAAAGATGAAAGACCCGCGTTTTGCGGAACATCTGGCCATCTATGTTGACGTGGTTCGTGGCAGGAGCTTCTCCAGCGCCGCACGTCATCGCGGTGTGACACCCTCGGCCATCGTCAGGCAGACCGACGCGCTGGAGCACAGCGTCGGGGTGCCCCTGCTGGTGCGCTCGACCCGCGCGCTCGCGATGACCGACGCCGGAGAACGACTGTTCGAACGCGCACAGCGGTTACTCGACGACCTGGCCGACACGCACGCCGAGATCGCCGCTTTCGATGGTGCGGTCACCGGCGTTCTTCGCCTTGCCTGCTTTCCCACCTTTGGCAAGCGCTACGTGATCCCCACCCTGGAAACGGTGATGCGGGATCATCCCGGCCTCACGGTCGAGCTCGATCTCACGGAAAGGCTCGCTGATCCCGTGCTGGAGCGGCTCGATGCCGTGATCCGGATCGGCGAACTTGCCGACAGCACTCTCATCGCGACCAAGCTGGCATCGCAGAACAGGATGCTGGTCGCCGCTCCCGCCTATCTTGATCGTCACGGCACACCGACCGAAGCGAAAGACCTCACCGGCCATCGGCTGATCGACAAATTGCACGGCGCCGACCTGCTGGGCTGGACGGACGTGCTTGGTCACCCCGCGGGCGCAGCGCCCGGGCCGCAAGCCGTGTTTCGGTGCGACGACTTCGAAGCGATGCGGCTCGCGGCGCTCGCCGGCATCGGCATCGCATTCCTGGCAGACTGGGTTGTCGGGACGGATGTCCGCGCCGGTTCATTGACACGAATCCCGCTCGACGACGAACGGTGAAATGAGGCGAAGGCCGGCGTCTATCTGTTGCGTGCCCTGGTCCAGCCGTCAGCCAAACTGACGATCCTGACTGCCGCCTTGCGGGATTCAATCGGGTCGCCGCCGGTGTGGGCTTAGTTGCCAACGCCAATGACATCATGACCATCCGCCCCATCATCAGTGCCTGAAATTGCAGGAGACCCCTCCATGCCAAAGATCGACATTGCCGTCGTGCCGGCCCGCAAGGGCTCCGGCTACCCCGCACCATTCGATGCTGCCTGTGCCGAGCGCATCCGGCAGCGGCTCGGCGATGCCGGGGGCTTGTCGGATTTCGGGGTCAACCTGATGCGCCTGCCGCCGGGCGGCTGGTCGAGCCAGCGGCACTGGCATTCGCACGAGGACGAATTCGTCTACATCCTCGATGGCGAGGTGACGCTGATCGAGGATGGCGGCGAAACCGTGCTGCGCGCCGGCGATTGCGCGGCCTTCCCCAAGGCAAGCGGCAACGGCCATCACATGATCAACAGGTCGAATGCGACGGCTGTCTATCTCGAGGTCGGCTCGCGCTCGCAAGCCGACCTCATCACCTGCTCCGACATCGACATGATGAGCCCGGCATCCGACGGCCGCTTCCTGCACAAGGACGGCACGCCTTATCCGGACGCGTGAAGCGTCTGGGAGCAACGCCTCACATGGCCGCGCTGCGGCGCCACGTGCTGACGGTGAGCCAGGCCGCCGAGACCAGGAAGTAGAGCGCGCCGACCGCAGCATAGCCCGCGACGTTCGCGATCGATGGCACCGCAGGCATCGAGGCCTGAAAGATGAAGAAGCCGCCCGCCAGCGCCGACTGGCCACCGCTGAGCACCATGGCCCATTGCGCGCCGAAACGCCTCCAGCGCCGCACGGCCGTGCCGAGCTGGAGCAATCCGGACAGGATCGCCCATGCCCCGAAGATTCCGAGCACCCAGTTCATGCTCACCTGCAAGGCCAGGATGACCGCGATGGTGGTCGCCAGACTGACCAGCACGTTCACGCCCTGCGTGCGGTTCTGGTTCAAGCCGCCGCTGGAGAGCGCGTCGAGATAATTGGCGGCTGCGTCCCAGGCCGGATAGGCGACGAGCAACGCCGCTGCGATCACCGCGGACGTTGGCGCGATCACGAAGGCCGCAATGACCCAGGCGACGGAAAACGCGGCACGCAGGAAGTAGTATTGCTTCAGCCATTGCGCCTGGTCGGCCGCCTCCAAAGCGAGCTCACGATCTTTCATTTCTTTTCTCCTTACCTACTAGTTGGTAGTTTGCATAGAATGCGGAAACGTCGTGCCGCCCTGACCGGCATGGCCTGTGTCGATCTCGTCAGTGCCTGGTGGAAAGCCGGTCCAGCAGCGGCCGGGTGATGGTTCCGAACATCTTGGGATCGCCATAAGCGCGCGCCGACAGCATCGCGCCGTGAACGGTCGCCATGAATCCCTCCGCCTCGACCCGTGGCGTGCTGGCGAGATGGAGCCGTCCTTGCCGCTTGCCGCGCTCCAGGACCGATGTCAGCCAGGATGCCAGGAAACGGAAGTGCGCGCGGACTTCGAGCGCCACCTCCTCAGGCAGGATCGGAAGCTCGCTGGCCAGGAGCGCACAGACGCAGAAGGGAGCCGTCGCATCCTTGATGCACGCCTCCCAATACCCCACGTAGTTCCTGAGCTGGTCGGCGGGATCAGTGACATTGCGTTCGAGCGCCGACAACCCCGCCTGGGCCTCCTCGCGATAGCGCGACACGAGGGTGCGGACCAGATCGACCTTGCTGGCGAAATGGTGGTGAACGCTCGGCTTGCGGATGCCCACGACATCGGCGATGTCGGCGTAACTGAAGCCATTATAGCCACCCGCGATGATCAGCGTGCGGGCGCAGGCAAGAATGTCGTCGGCGGTCGAGGAAACGGTGCTCATGGCGCCTAGCTACCTTCCAGTAGGTAGGCAGTCAAGCCGGGATGCTTCAATGATCCGTGAGTGAGTGGTAGGAGCCTGCATGACCATCCGCCCGATCGTGCGCTATCCCGACCGCCGGCTCGCGCTGCCGGCCCACCCCGTCAGCGCCTTCGACGGCGGCTTGCGCGATCTCGCGAACGACCTGCTCGAGACCATGCGTGCCGCGCCCGGCATCGGCATCACCGCGCCTCATATCGGCGTGCCCTTGCGAGTCGTGGTGCTGGAGCTCGACGCCAAGGACGGCGCGCGCACTTACGTCAATCCGGAAATCACGTGGGCCTCGCCCAAGATGATCCTGCACCGCGAGGGCAGTGTCTCGATGCCTGGGGTCACCGACGAGGTGCAGCGCCATGCGCAGGTGCGCATCAGCTATCAGGATCTCGATGGCAATATGCAACATGAGGAATCGGACGGCTTGCGCGCGGTATGCCACCAGCACGAGATCGATCAGCTCGACGGCATGTTCTGGCTCCAGCGGCTGTCGCGGCTGAAGCGCGAGCGGCTGGTGAAGAAGTATGAGAAGATGTCGCGGGGCTCGTAGGGTGGATTAGCGATAGCGTAATCCACCAATCAGAGCGCGGCCTAACGAGGGAACGGTGGATTACGCCGGCGGACTGCGCTTCGCGCAGCCTTCGGCTAATCCACCCTACACGCTCAGATCATCCCGCGTTGCCGGGTACGGGCGTGTTGAGCAGCTGCTGCTCCCACAGGAACGCGATGCCGCTACCGCCGGCATGTTGGGTGATCACCTTCGTCAGCGCGGCAGCTTGATCGGTCCGAGCCCAGTCGCGCTGCCATTCGGCGGCGAGCGCCAGCCAAGTCATCATGTTCACGCCCGCCGCGATCATGCGCTGGATTGCGACCTGGTGGGCCTCCACCGAAACGGCGCCAGAGGCGTCGGTGATCACCGTTACATCCCAGCCTTCGCCACGGGCTTGAATAGCCGGCATCGCAACGCAAACTTCGGTCCACAGGCCGGCAATGATGAGCTGCTTGCGGCCCGTTGCCTTGACTGCGTCCACAACCTTTCGATCCTCCCAGGTGTTGATGTACGTCCGGTCGATGACTTCCTGGCCAGGGAAAACGTCCGTGATCTGAGGGAAAAGGAGACCTCCCCGTTCAGCGATCACCGTGGTCAGGATCGTGGGAACGCCGAAGGCTTTGGCGGCCTTGGCCAGACCGGCGGTGTTGTTGATCACCATCTGCGGTTCATGGCTGTTCACGTTCGCAAGCTGGTAAGGCTGGTGGTCGATCAGAACGAGCACCGAATCTTCGGGACGAAGAAGCGAAGCAAGGCCGTTACGAAAAGTCATCGTTGCATCCTTTACTGCCGTCGTGAGCGGCACTGGTTTTTCGAAGACGTACGCCAGCAGGGACGTAGCCGACGCGGAGATTGGTGTTCCCGGACGCGACACGGTAGTCTCGCAGTGAGGTACACCGTGTCGCGGAACGAGGGACGCTGAATTGGATATTGAAGACATACGGACGTTCGTCGAAATCGCCGACGCCGGGGGAATCTCGTCCGCCGCGGCCCGGCTGGGCGTCGCCAAATCGATCGTCAGTCGTCGGCTGCTCCGGCTTGAAGCGGAACTTGGCGTCCAACTGCTTGCAAGAACGACCCGCGGGGCTGCGCTCACGGAAGCCGGCGTCACTTTCCGAGACCATGCCGCCAGAGTCAGCGCCGAGATCGACGCAGCGATGGAGGCAGTTCTACCCGCCGGAGACTTGCGCGGCCGCTTGCGAGTTGCAGTGCCGCTTTCTTTCGGCCCGATCCACTTCGCGCCCATCCTTGCGGAGATGGGCCGGCGCCATCCCCATCTTCAGATCCAAACCTGCTACAGCGACCGGTTCGTCGATCTCATCGCAGAAGGATATGATTGCGCGATAAGAGTTGGCTATCTTCAGGACTCCGATCTGATCGCAAGACGCGTCGGACCCGTCTATGGGAAGCTTGTCGCGAGCCCGGACTACATCAGGGCCCATGGGTCGCCTGAATCGCCTGAGGAACTCCTCACCCATGAAGCCCTCATGCAGGGCACCGAAGCGTGGCAACTCATGGATGGCGACAAGATCGTCACGGTTCGTCCGCAGGGGCGCTTCAAGGCCGACAACGGCACAGCTCTGGTTTTCGCTGCGCTGGCAGGACTTGGAATCGCCTATCTTCCCGACAGGCTCACCCATGAATACGTGACCTCCGGCGCGCTCGTGCCGGTCATGACACGATATCCCCCGGCTCCGGCGGGTGCCTATGTGATCCGCCCGCCGGGCCAGCATCCCGCACGCAAGATACGGGTCCTCACCGAGTTGCTGATCGAGTATTGCGAGCCGGCTCCGCAGCCCGCGTAACCTCGCTCATCACTCCCAATTCGCGATCACCTCAAGCTCTTTTCCCGCTCCTTTTGGTGAGCGGCGCGTTGCGACGCTCACGTTTGCCGCGCGCGATCTCGGTTGCCAGCGCGTCCAGCTTCGGCTCCCAGAAATTCCTGAACTGACCGATCCAGGCATCGACCGCTTGCAGCCCCGCCACGTCGACCGAATAGAGGCGCCGCTGCGCCTCCGCCCGAACGGTTGCGAAACCGCTCTCTCGCAGCACCTTGAGATGCTGCGAGACCGCCGCCTGGGTAATCCCGAATTCGGCCCCGATCGCTTCGACGACCTCGCCGGACGCCATCTCCCCGGGCGCAAGCAGCTCGAGGATGCGACGGCGCACGGGATCGGCTAGGACTTCGAAGGCGTGCATCAGCTTCCTGTGCCGGGATGTGCGATGCCCGGCGGCATCTCACCGCGATAGAACGCAATGGTTCGGTCCGAGCGCTGCTTCGCCGTGTCGGGATCGACCCCGCTCGCGACATGCGCCGCACGCCAATATTCGCCACTTGCCGTCATGAAGTCCTTGCCCTCGGGCGAGACCATCCAGGCCTCGGCCGTCTCGTGGTCGACCGACGCCCCGGTCGCAAGATATCGCTCGAGTCCCGCAAGAGCGAGGTCCCAGCCGATGCCCACCGCACCGGGGCCGAACTGATTCCAATGATCCTCGATGATCGCGGTGTGCTCAAGCGTCAGGCGCGCCTGGCTTCGTTCTGCGCTCAGCTTGACGTCGATCCAACTCGTCGCGCCACCGAATTCCCATGTCGCCGCGAAATGCGTCGGCGGCGTACACGCCGTAATGGTGCCGCCCGCATTGCCCTTGAGCTGGTACTTGCCGCCGAGTTGGAGGTCTCCCTCGACCGGCAGAAACCAGCGCGGGATGCGCTCCCTGCTGGTCACGGCGTCCCAGAGATCGTCGAGGCCGGTGTCGTAGAGACGCGTCAGCGTCACCGCGCTGGCCGGCTTCCCGTCCTTCTCAAAGCTCCTCACCGAGCGCGTCACAAGCCCCAAGACCCTGGCGACGTCGATCTGCATTGCGCTTCTCCCTGTTTCTTTCGCAGATGAATATCAATCGCTACTAATATAAGTCAACACTTATATTAAGCCGCGCCGCTGCGTCAAACCGCCTCGTGAGGCGATGCGAACAAAATGCCTGCCCAGGCGTCTATCGGTGCCCACCCCACCAGCGCGCACAAGACGGAATGAATTCATGAAAGTTCGCAAATTCGCCATCTCCGATGCTTCGCTCGAGCGCTCGCCGGGACAGGACGGCGATATCTTCGTCGGCAACCTGGTCGACCAACGTCACGGCGGACCGATCACGATCGGCTTCGCGCGTTACGCACCGAACCAGACTCTCGAGGAGACGATGAGCGTCGACGATGTCATGATCGTGCTCGCGGGGAAGCTCTCGGTCACGAGCGACGGCGACACCGTCAGCGCGGGTCCCGGCGAGATCGTCTACATGCCGAAAGGTGAGATGGTCACGATCCGCTCGCATGAGCAAGGCGCTCTCACGGCCTACGTCACCCATCCGCATTGGCAGGAGGCGCGCGAGTGAGGCGCGGGCCCGCCCGCGCCCCATCCTGACGCGGAACTGGTGGTTGCGCCTTCCCGTGCTCCGCCTGCCTAGTCGGTGCCTGCGAACGCACGCATCAGGTTCGGCGTCGACCACGTTGCAACGCCCGTGCCGGCAAAGTCGCGATCTGTCGTCCACACGTCAGCCTCGACGCTCCAGGCCAGTGCCAGCACATGGGCGTCGCGCTCAGAACCGTTGCGACTCGGCACCGCGTCACGAAGCGTCTCTTCGCATCGGGCGAGCAGAGGCTCCAGCGCGGCCACTGGAACGATCGTGAGCAACTCCACGAGCGCGTCGAGCACCTCGATCAGCTCAGGTCGCTTCAATCCCAGCGTGATGCGCCGCCGCGCTTCCTGGACCACGCGGTCCGTCGTCACGAGGATCGCGCCTGCAGCAGCCCTCGAGAGCGCGCCCGAGCTTCGGCCCCGCACGGCGGCAATCAAAATGGCGGGATCGATGACAATCGTGGCCGGCGGCCGTCTCATGCCTTCGACTTGGCCGTCAGAGCCTTCACGGCCGAGACCGACCAATCGACCGGATCGACGTCGCCGAATTCAGCCAGCGCGGCGTCGTCCGCGGCCACGTCGCGCCGCTTCGCGAGCTTCTCGGCCCGCGCCAGCACCGCAGCAAGCCGATCCGGATCGGTTGCCCTGAGAGGGATGAGCAGCCCGACGGTGCGCTCTCCCGATTTTACAGGCGTCGGACCGGGCAAGGCGCCAATCGCCTCGCCGGAGATCTTCTGCAGATCGCGAATGCTGATGTGGCTCATAGCTCCTTACATACACCCATATGTAACAGCTTGCAAGGCGATCGCGCCGGTCTGGCACCTCCTGCGCGCCCTACCCGCCCGCCATCAGTGCCTTCGCCAGCGCCATGTAGGCCGGCAGCGTCACGGGGTCGTTGGCGGCGTTGCCCGCCATTGGGTGCGAGGCGTAGCGGGCGATCACCATCTCGGCCCTGGGATCGATGTAGATGCCCTGGCCATAGACGCCGCGCGCCATGTAGGCGCCGTGGGCGTTGTGCGTGACCCACCATTGGTTGCGGTACGACGCGCCCGGCAACGTGGTGTAGCCGGCCGGCTTGAATTTCTCGGGGTCGCCACCGCGCGCGATGTCCTCGACCACCTGTGACGGCACGATCTGGCGGCCGTTGAAGCGCCCGTGATTGCGCATGGTCTCGCCGAAGCGGGCGAGATCGCGCAGCGTGGTGGAGAGACCGCCGCCGCCGCTCTCGGTGCCGATCCGGTCGACGTGATAATACGCATCCTCCTCCGCACCCATCGGCTGCCAGATGCGCTCGGAGAGCAGGTCGGACAGCGTCATGCCGCTGGCGCGCCGGATGATCCAGGCCAGCACGTCGGTGTTGACGGTCTTGTAGGCGAAGGCCTTGCCGTGCTCACCCTGCTTCTTCTGCGCGATGAGGAAATCGAAGATGGTGGTCGGGCCATCATAGTCAGGCGGAATCGGCGCCATGCCGTTGGCGCGCCGCAGGCCCCACACGTCCGAGTTCTTGTCGGTGTAGACCTCGGTGTAGGCAAGCCCCGTGGTCATATCCATGACCTCGTGCACGCGCGCGTCGCCGAACGCGCTTGCCTTCAGCTCCGGCACGTAGTCCGCGACCTGTGCCTGCGGATCGATCTTGCCCTCGGCGACCAGAATGCCGGCGAGCACGCCGGTGAACGACTTCGTCACCGACATCCCGATATGCGGCTTGTGCGGCTGCAACGCGCCGAAATAGCGCTCATAGATCAGCCTGCCCCGATGCAGCACGGCGATGCCGTCGGCATAAGTCTCCTCCAGCATCTTTGCGAAGGTCATGGGCCGGCCGTCCATCGTGGTCGAAGCCACCGCGCCGATGTCGTGATCCTCCCGCGGCAGCACCGATGCGGGCCCTGCCCCGCGCCAGACGTTCACCGTCGGCACCAGCTGGCGGATGTTGCTCCAGGCCCAGCGCAGTTCGGGGAAATTGCGGAACGAGCCATCCTGGAAGGTGATGGTGCGGTCGGGCGCCGGCGGGAAGCCGCGCATCCAGCCGAGGGTTTCGGGGTCGGTGGCAGTGGCAGTGGCGGATGACTGGCTGGCAGCAGTAGCGACGGACATGAAGGCGAGCTCCGGAGGGGACCATACGGATCACGTATCACGGGAGAACGTGACGGACATCCGACGTTTGCGCCGGGGCGCTACGCGCGGTCCTCTTGGCCCCGCTGCGACGCTTCGCAGCGGGTTGTGCTCACATGGACGGGCCCAGGAACTTGAATGGCTCAGCCGCCTCGAATTTCGCGGTCGCATCGCCGGAGAAGATGCGCGACTGTTGGGACCCCAGATCGAGCTTCTTCACTTTTCCCTTTTCAGGTGAGAAATCGATCGCCTTGAGATCCACCCAGAATATGTTCGGGGTCAGCACGGATTCGAAGAAGTACAGCCTGCGCTGATGGTCCGCGACGGTGCGCCACCGCGTCGAGGAAATGTTCGGCTGGTCCGGCGTTGAAATGCCGAACGGCACGGACACGTTGCGGATCACGCTGAAGACGCTGGCGACGGCGCGGTCGGGATCTTCATCTTTCGGAATCGCGTCGACGTAGAAGGACGCACGCGCGAACCGGTCTGCGGCACGGTTCGTGCCCGGCAGCATCACCGTGCCGCCGATCTCCTTCCAATACTCGTTCAGCGCCAGTTGCTGTTCGAAGATCGGGGAATTCGTCATCACCTGATACTTGCGGTCGTGATGGATGACCGGCCGGCCATTGATGTATTCGATGATCGCGCTGTCACCCGTGGCATCCGAAAGCGACAGGTGAAGCGTGGTGAGCAATTTCTGTCCGGGCACGTTGTCGGTGACGATCGTGAAAGGATCGGTCTCGAGGACCGCAACCGCATCCCGGACGGTGGCGAAATTGTCGAGCACGTATTGGGCCCAGGCGGCAATGGACAGGCCGCGTTTGGCGGAATCCAGCTTCGGGTATTCGGATTCGGTGAGCCAGAGGACGTTGGCGACGAGTCCTGCCTCGTTGATCCCGTCCGACGTCGAAACCTCGTAAGCGGAGGCAACAACGCTACCGAACTTGGATTTCCATTTCAGCGAGTTCGGTCCGCCCTCTCCGCTGCGCGCCATGCCTCTCGGGAAGATCCAGAGATTGGTCGGCATCTCAAACCGCCAGTCCATCGACCGCGCCGTGACGACCTGGCTGTTGGCGCCGAGATAAACCAGCCGCGTACAGGCGAGCGAGAGCGATGGTGCAACGGCGATCATAGCCGCCATGCTCGCCAGGAAAATGCGCGATAGGGCCGGACTCTTCATTGTCATCGAACTCGCGATAGCTCTTGAACCGACAGGAGCACGCTACCGGCTTCGATGATCGTCATCATGAGGTAAGTCAAACTGCGAGGTGCACGGGCCAGTAGGCTTGTCCCCGGCGACTGAGGTCACACCGGTTTTGCAAGCAGCCCCGAAGCCAGGCAACGGAAGGCCTCGACAGCTTTCGGGAGAACCTCTTTGGGATCTTTGCTGGCCGCAATCCAGAGGGCAGCGTTGAGCGCGGCGCCGTTGAGAAGCCGCGCTGCGGCCTCGGTGTCCACCGGCTTCAGAACTCCCTGTGCGATCAGGCGCTCCACGGTCGCCTTGGTCGCCTGCAGGCAACTGTTCTGGCTCGGCCATTGCGATGGATCTCCGAGGACCGCCGGCCCGTCGAGCAGAACAATGCGCTGGACCTCGGGATCGAGCGCCATCTCGATATAGGCCGCCCCCTCGGCCAGCAGCCCCTCCCAGTCGTCTCCCGCCTGGCCGCCAATCTCCTGCGCACGCGAAGCCATCTCAGCGTCGATCTGGTGAACCACCGCAGCCAGAAGCCCACGCTTGTCCCCGAAGTTGTGGTAGAGGGCCCCTCGCGTCAGACCGACATCGGCGGTCAACTCATCCATGGAGGCGGCAGAGTAGCCCTTTTCGGCAAAGGCCTTTCGCGCCGCCGCGATCAGCTTTGCGTGGTTCTCCTCCATCTTTTCGATGCGCCGCTTCGCCGTCATCGTCGTCCCACACTCACATACGCAGCGTATATGAGTTGACATACGCCACGTATGTCCGTATCTCACATACGCACCGTATGTCAAACGGCGCGACCGCGCGAATCTTGGAAGCTCGCGTCCGCTCCTTGCGCGCCGGCGGCGATGAAAGGAATCATGAGATGGCACAGCGAGAAGCGGTCTTTCCCGCCAACAGGCATGCACTCTACGAGGCCCATGGCTATTCGGCCGCGATCCGATCCGGCGACCTTCTCTTTGTCTCCGGGCAGGTCGGCAGCCGTTCCGATGGGAGCCCCGAACCTGATTTCGGACGTCAGGTCCGATTGGCCTTCGACAACCTCAAGGCAACGCTGGAAGCCGCCGGCTGCTCCTTCGCCGATATCGTCGATGTGACGACGTTTCACACCGATCCCGAAAACCAGTTCGAGACCATCATGGCCGTCAAGAACCAGATTTTCAGCGCGCCGCCCTATCCCAACTGGACGGCGATCGGTGTGAACTGGCTTGCCGGCTTCGACTTCGAGATCAAGGTGATCGCTCGCATTCCCCAAGCGGCATAGGCGTTGCTGTCGAAGCGGTCCGATGAACTTCGGGCTGGCGCAGGCGCCTCGCTCCCATGTCGCGGTCGATCTCGCCAGCGGCGCGCTGATCGAACTGCTCAACGACACGCCGCACCCTCCGCGCCCATATCGCTGCTCTATCCACGCAGCCGCGCGTGCGTTTGTCGGCAGCATCGATGCCGGCCCGCATCGCGCCAGACATTCACAAGTGTAGCTGCTCCGGAACAAGTCTCCGGATTTCGTATCATGCGACACCGTCCGGGACGTCTCGCGTTTGTGCCGCGGTGCTGCGCACCGATCGCGATCGGCACGCCGGCACGCTGCCGTTGTAGACTCCGGATTTCCGGCTATATTACTGGAAATAGCCGAGGACCGCATGGGAAACTCACAGAAGCGCGCCATCCAGAACTATCGGTCACGCCTCAGTAAGCGCGGCTTGGCGCGTTTCGAAGTGCTTGGCCGGAATGCCGACCGCGATTTGATCCGTTCGCTCGCCAAACGACTCTCGGAGGATACGCCAGAGGCCTTGGAGCTTCGCGCCACCGTGAGCAAATCGGTCGGGGGCCAGCCGCCGAAACCCGGCGGCATCCTTGCCGCATTGCGTCGCTCCCCGCTCGTCGGAGCCGATCTCGACCTGTCTCGCCCCCGCGAAAAGGGCCGCAAGGTCGACCTGTGACGCGCTATCTCCTCGACACCAACATCATTAGCAACGTCGTCAAGCCGCGACCGTCGGACTCGCTGATGTCATGGCTGTCGATGCAGCGCGACGAGGATCTGTTCATCGCCTCCTTGACCGTTGCAGAAATCCGCCGCGGCATTTTGGAGAAACCGCGCGGCAAGAAGCGCGATATCCTCGACAATTGGTTCTCGGGGCCTGAAGGACCGCAGGCGCTTTTTGCGGGCCGCATCCTGTCTTTTGACGATAAGGCGGGAGTGGTCTGGGCGCGACTGATGGCCGAAGGCAAAACGGCGGGCAAACCACGCAGAGCGCTCGACACGATCATCGCGGCCACCGCCGCCGCAAACGACTGCGTGGTGGTGACCGATAACGAAAAGGATTTTGCCGGAATCAAGGTCTTCAATCCGGTACGCGGATGAGCGGGATTTGGCCTTAGCTGGTGGAGCGAAGTGCCAACCTCAATCTGGTTTTGAAGCGCGGGAGCCTTAAAGTGCTCTACCCATTCTGCGGATTTATCGTCGCGTTCTAAGAGGGCGTGACTGAGATCCCCCACCCGTTCGCGGGCTTCAATCCCACCAGAAAAACCACCAATCGTTCGCCATCAGTTCGGCGGCGAGCGAGCTCAAACTCCCTGTGCCTTGATCGACGATGTCGGGGCAATAAGTGTAATGTTCGCGCGCAAGTGCGAGTGCTTCTTCGCGGGTCTTCGGTTTGATCGAGACACGCAAATTGAGCGTGTCGGAGTTGATGCCGATGAGCTCTACACCGTAACGCTCACGCCAGCTCCTCAGCGCGGCAACGTGATACTCCGCCGTCGGACAACCGTTCCAGCCACCCCAGCGGAGATGCGCAGGAATGGTGGTCCAATCGTCAGTCGGAGCAACACCAATGTAGACCTTTGGAAACGGTTCTCCTTTCAGGTCTCGCGCAACCGAAAGCCCGATGCCTGGACCAGTTGCAATGGGCCATTCCCCAATCTGGGGTTCGGGTTGCGCACGTTCCATCGCTGCAATCGTCGCGTCGAGCGATCGATTTGGATTGTTCGCCGACAATTTCCGAAGTTGCTTGATCGCTTCTTCGCGATCGGCCTGCTTGCGCTTTACGACATCTTCAGGAAGGCGAATTTCAGCTGCCCTCCGCAGTATTTCCTCGACGGAGGGAGGCGACGCGACAAGCGGTCCGTTTGGACCGAACGGCGTCAGCAGATTGCCGAAAGAGCCCCTGCTGTCATCGGCTCCAAGAACGACCGGACATCCTGCACCGGCTGATTTCAGCTCTTCCCATTTCGCTAGCGCTTGATCGCCAGTCGTCTCAATCAGTCTGAGCGGAAAGCTCTCCAGAGCCTTTCTCTTGTACTCATCCGGCGTCATCGCGCTTGCTCCTCGTGTTCCCGCGCCTAACGCTCCGGCAAGAAGCCATCTCAGCAGTTCTCGTCGCTGCATCTAAATGGCTTCCGTTGTGACAAGCATAATCTTGAACGGCCAGCCTACTCCCACTCAATCGTCCCAGGCGGCTTGCTGGTCACATCATAGACCACCCGGTTCACGCCCTTCACCTCGTTGATGATCCGCGTCGCGGTCTCGCCCAGAAACTTCATGTCGAACTGGTAGAAGTCCGCGGTCATGCCGTCGGTCGAGGTGACGGCGCGCAGGCCGACGACGTAGTCGTAGGTGCGGCCGTCGCCCATGACGCCGACCGTCTTCACTGGCAGCAGCACGGCGAAGGCCTGCCAGATCTCGTCGTAGAGGCCGTGCTTGCGGATCTGGTCGATGTAGACGGCGTCGGCCTTGCGCAGGATGTCGAGCTTGTCGCGGGTGATCTCGCCGGGGCAACGGATGGCAAGGCCCGGGCCCGGGAACGGGTGGCGGCCGACGAAGATTTCGGGCAGGCCGAGCTCACGGCCGAGCTTGCGGACCTCGTCCTTGAACAGCTCGCGCAGGGGCTCGACGAGCTTCATGTTCATGCGCTCGGGCAGGCCGCCGACATTGTGGTGCGACTTGATGGTGACGGAAGGTCCGCCGGTGAAGGAGACGCTCTCGATCACGTCGGGATAGAGCGTGCCTTGCGCGAGGAAATCGGCGCCGCCGATCTTCTTCGCCTCGGCTTCGAACACCTCGATGAAGAGGCGGCCGATGGTCTTGCGCTTCTGTTCGGGGTCGGTGACGCCCTCTAACTCGCCGAGGAATTGCCTGGACGCGTCCACGTGCACGAGCGGGATGTTGTAGTGGTGGCGGAACAGGTCGACGACCTGCTCGGCCTCGTTGAGGCGCATCAAGCCGTGATCGACGAAGACGCAGGTGAGCTGGTCGCCGATGGCCTCATGAATCAGCACGGCCGCCACGGCGGAATCGACGCCGCCGGACAGGCCGCAGATCACCCTGCCCTTGCCGACCTGCGCGCGGATCTTGGCGATCTCCTCCTCGCGGAAGGCGCGCATGGTCCAGTCGCCGGACAGGCCGGCGATCTTGCGCACGAAGTTGCGGATGAGCTTAGCGCCGTCGGGCGTGTGCACCACTTCGGGGTGGAACATCAGCCCATAATATTTGCGCGTCTCATCCTGGATGATCGCAAACGGCGCGTTCGGCGAGGTGCCGGCGACGGAGAAGCCCGGCGGCATCCTGGTGATGCGGTCGCCATGGCTCATCCAGACCTGGTTCTTGCTCCCTGACGACCAGACGTCCTCGAACAGCTTGCTCTCGGCCTTGACCTCGACGTCGGCGCGGCCGAATTCGCGGTGATGGCCGCCCTCGACCTCGCCGCCGAGCTGCGCGGCCATCGTCATCTGGCCGTAGCAGATGCCCATCACGGGCACGCCGGATGCGAAGATCAATTGTGGCGCGCGGGGCGAGCCGGCCTCGTGCACCGACTCGGGGCCGCCGGAGAGGATCACCGCCTTCGGCTTCATCTCCTTGAAGGCCTCTTCGGCCTTGTTGAACGGCACGATCTCGCAATAGACGCCGTCCTCGCGCACGCGGCGCGCGATCAGCTGCGTCACCTGGCTGCCGAAGTCGACGATGAGAATCTTGTCGTGCGCCGAGGCCACTGAGGGCGTCGACGCGGAGCGGTCGTTCTGTGCTGCTGTCATGGCCAGCAGATACGCCGGCAGCGGGCGCGCCGCAACCGCGCTCGCTGCGCGCCCACATGCTTCTTTGGGCATGGACAAAGGCCTATAGGTCAGTAATATTGACCTATTATCGACCCACTCTGAAAAGGGTCGCTCAGGGAGAACGCCATGTCACAGCATCATCAGCCATCAACGCTTGCCGCGCTCGGCCGGACCTGGGTCGAAGCCTGGAATACTGGCGATCTCGAGCGCGTGCTGGCGCTCTATGACGAGGCGGCCGTGATGACCTCGGACCGCATCCCCGCGATGGGGTTCGACGCCAGCGGCACCGTGCGCGGCAAGGACAGCTTGCGCGCCTATTGGGGCAAGGCGCTGGGGCTGCTGCCGGAGCTGCACTTTTCTCTGATCGATCTGTTCGTCAGTCCGGACAGCGTGGTGGTGTTCTACGAGAACGAGCGGGGGAAGAAGATCTGCGAGTATCTGCGGGTGAACGACGCCGGGCTGATCGTGCAGGGCTCGGCGAATTATTTGGCCCGTTGATCCGCCTGCGCCGCGCCATCAGCGCTTGCGCGCGCCGACCTTTCGCACCTTCGTGTCGGACCACGTCAGCGGCCGGCCGGTTCGCGACGGCAGCACGAGTTGCCCAACCGGCTGGCCTGCCTGGTCTACGAGGTCGGAATGCGCCTCGCCGCGCGCATAGAGATGCGCCTCGCCCCATTGGCGCAAACCGACGATGACAGGAAACAAGTCGCGTCCCCGCCTTGTCAGTGCGTATTCCTGATACGCGCTGCCGTCGGAAGCCGGAACCAGTTCGAGCACGTCGAGCTCGACCAGCTTGCGCAGGCGCGTGCTGAGCATGCCCTTGGCAATGCCGAGGTTCTTCTGGAAATCGCCGAACCGGCGCAGCCCGTCGAAGGCATCGCGCACGATCAGGAGCGACCACCAATCTCCGATTGCATCGAGCGCGCGCGCCACCGGGCAGTCGGCCCCGGAGAAACCTGTCCGCTTCATGCTCCCGCTCCCATCTGGTTCTAAGATAAGACTGGACAGCGCCGGACGCAACCGGTCCTATTATAAGACCAGAAGAACCGTACCGGAGATGACGAATGACCAGCGGCAACCTCGCCAGGGGCAACCCCAGAACTAATGCCGGGCCGGCCGGGCACGGGCTTTCTTCCGCGATGGCGCTGCTGCTCGCGCTGGCTTGCGGCCTCAGCGTCGCCAACATCTACTTCGCCCAGCCACTGCTCGACGCGATGGCCCAGGACCTCGGCATCGCTCCCGCAGCGATCGGCATGGTCGTGACCTTCACACAGATCGGCTACGCGTTCGGCCTGATCCTGATCGTGCCGCTCGGCGACCTCTGGGATCGCCGGCGACTGATCGCCGGCCAGATTGCACTGTCGGCGATCGGTCTCGTGGTCGTCGGCACCGCATCGCACACCGCGGTCCTGCTCGCGGGACTGACTCTGGTCGGCGTGCTTGCCGTCGTCGTGCAAATCCTGGTCGCCTTTGCCGCAACGCTCGCAACACCGGACGGCCGGGGCCGCGCCATCGGGACAGTGACCAGCGGCGTCGTCGGGGGAATCCTGCTCGCGCGTTTCGCCTCGGGCGCGTTGGCCGATATCGGCGGCTGGCGCACGGTCTACCTAGTTTCGGCCGGCCTCATGCTCGCCACCGCCGTCCTGCTGTTGCGCGTCCTGCCCCGCGGTCCGCACGCGGCCATGGCCGGCTCCTCGTATCTGTCGCTGTTGCGCTCGACGGCGGCGCTGTTCGTCGAGGAGCCGATCCTGCGCCAGCGCGCCCTGTTTGCGTTCCTGATCTTTGCCGATCTCAACGTGTTCTGGACGTCGATCGTACTGCCGCTTTCGGCGCCCCCTTTCCTGCTGTCGCACACGACGATTGGACTGCTCGGGGTCGCCGGCTTCGCCGGAGCACTCGGCGCGCGCAATGCCGGCCGTCTCGCCGACCTCGGATGGGCCCAACGCACCACCGGACTGTCGCTGATGCTGATGCTCGCCGCCTGGGGCGCGATCGCCTGCCTGCATGTCTCGCTCTGGTTCGTCGTCGCAGGCGTGATCATGCTGGATCTCGGGCTGCAGGCCGTGCATGTGACCAGCCAGAGCCTGATCGTCGCCGCCCGTCCCGACGCAGCGAGCAGGCTGGTCGGCGGCTACATGGTGTTCTACTCGATCGGCAGCGCGGCTGGTGGAATCGCGGCGACCATGGTGTACGCGATGATGGGGTGGAGCGGCGTTTGCATGCTGGGTTCCGGCATCAGCGCCGCCGCTCTGCTGGTCTGGGTCATCCATGCGAGCAGGATGCAGGAGGCGGCCGGCTGTGCGCTGACGCCCTCGCCGCCCAGGTAAAATGCACGACCCGGAAATCGGCATCGGCTAACAAGCGATGCACCGCATCAAGGCAGGATCCTTCCATGAAACTCCCCACCTCCCCTTTTACCGTCACCGACTGGAGCCGGATCGAGGCGACCACGCATCCCGGCGAGAGCGGTGAGGCCAAGTGGCGCACGCTCAATATCGGCGATCTTCGGGTGCGGGTGGTGGAATATTCGCCGGGCTATCTCGCCGATCATTGGTGCGATCGCGGCCACGTGCTCTACGTGCTGCAGGGCGAGCTCGATTCCGAGCTGCGCGACGGGCGAAAATTCAAGCTGACCGCAGGCATGAGCTACCAGGTCTCGGATTTCGGCGACGCCGCACACCGGTCCTCGACGGCCATCGGCGCCACGCTTTTCATCGTGGACTGACCCGCCGAGCGGTTTATTTGCACCGCAAAATAGCAAAGAGGCGCGACATGCCGAGCCACGGGTGGTGCCTTGAAGTGGCCCCAAATTCTCGCTATATTGTGATCATCGATACTTGGCCGAACGACTGGGCCGCTTCGCTTCGTTACAGACGGGCGCGCACGCTTCAGATGACTTCTCCAAAAATCGACTGAACAGGATCAAGGGCGCAGCGACGCGTACCGGTCCGCGTGCGTACCCTCTCTAACAAAGGAAATTCCCATGGCTATGGGCACCGTGAAGTGGTTCAACACCCAAAAGGGTTATGGTTTCATCCAGCCGGACGACGGCCAGAAGGACGTGTTCGTGCACATCAGTGCGGTCGAGCGCGCCGGCCTCTCCACCCTCAACGAGGGCCAGAAGGTCTCGTTCGACATCGTCGCCGACCGCCGCAGCGGCAAGTCCTCGGCTGACAATCTCCGCGTCGGCTAACGCCCGCGCAACGTTCTGACCACGGACGTACCGGCAGAACGCCAGAACAAGAAAGCCCCGCGACCGGGATCCGGTCCGCGGGGCTTTTGTTTTGGCCCCCTGTCATTCCGGGGCGCCCGGAGGGCGAACCCGGAATCCATGGCACGGCGATTCTCTGCGGCTCCATGGATTCCGGGTTCTCGCTTCGCGAGCCCCGGAATGACGGCGGGGTGCGGTCAGCCCGCCTTCCGCAGCACTGACACAAAAAACCCGTCCGTTCCGGTCCGTCGCGGCGTCATCAGCCAGCCCTCGCCCGACTGCAGCGCGGCCTCGCCAAAAGCTTCCGCCTTGTCCCAGAGCACGCTCGCGGTCTGCTCGGGCGGCACCACGCCGAACTCGGGATGGCGCGCGACGAATGCCCTCACCTGCTCGCCGTTCTCCTCCGCCAGCACCGAGCAGGTGATGTAGGCGATGCGGCCACCCGGCTTCACCAGCGGCACCGAGCGCGCGAGCACCTCGGCCTGGTCGCGCAGGCGGATCTCCAGCGCGCCCGGGCGCATGCGCCATTTGGCATCGGGGTTGCGGCGCCAGGTGCCGGTTCCCGTGCAGGGGGCGTCGATCACCACGAGGTCGGCCGAGGCGCGAATGTCCGCTAGCGGATTGGTCTCGCCCTTGGGCGTGCGAACGTCGGCATTGTGGACGCCGGCGCGCGACAACCGCTCATGGATCGGCGCGAGCTGGCGCTTGTCGCGGTCGGTCGCGATCAGGCGGCCCTTGCCCTGCATCAGGGCGGCGAGCGCAAGCGTCTTGCCGCCGGCGCCGGCGCAGAGATCGATCACCTGCTCGCCCGGCTTTGCCGCGGTAAGCTGGGCCGCAAGCTGCGACCCTTCATCCTGCACTTCAATTGCGCCCTTGATGAAATCCTCTTCCGCCTGGACGCCCGGGTTGCGCGCGTCGGCCGAGAGCTCGATGCGCAGACCCGTTGCCGACCACGGCGTCGGTTTCGCATGAAGATGAGAAAGCGCCTTCAGCACCTTGTCGCGATTGGATTTTAGCGTGTTGACGCGCAAGTCGAGCGGCGCCCGGCTCGCCATCGCGGCGGCTTCCGCAGCACGGTCGTCGCCGAACACTTTGGCAAGGTGCGGATCCAGCCATTCGGGATAGTCGCCGGCCACGGCGGCAGGCGCGTCCTTCAGGGAGCGCGAGGCGAGCGCGGCCTGCTCGGCCTCGGTCAGCGGCGCCGGCGCAAACCGGCTGCCGTCGAACATCGCGGCCATGGTGGCCGTGTCCATATTGCGCTCGAGGCGGAGCATGCCGATCAGCCGCGCCCGCGCGGTATCGGAATCCATCAGGAACGCGCTCGAGGCGTAGCGGCGCAGCACGTCCCAGACGAGACCGGCGATCGCGGCGCGGTCGCCCGAGCCGGCGAAGCGGTGCGCGGTGCCCCACTCCTTCAGCGCCTTGGCCGCGGGCACGCGGTCCCGCTCGATGGTGTCGATCAGTTCGATGGCTGCGGACAGCCGGGCAGCGGGGGTCATTTGAATTCTTTCAAGCGGCGCGCAAGCGCCTAGATCAGCAGCAAGAGCTTCAGCGCGAAGTAGATCCACATCGCCAGCAGCACCAGCACGCCGGCAAGCCAGACGGTGGAGCGCCGGCCCATATCGTTCGAGGACACGAAGATCCCGGCATGGGCAAAGCGCGCCACGACGAACACCCAGGACATCAACACGATGAAGAGATCGGCGCGGCGCAAGGGCAACGCCAGCGCGATCAGGACGTAGAACAGCACCGGCAGCTCGAACTGGTTGCGGTAGCAATTGGCGATTTGTGTGGCGCCCTTCGGCCAGTTCGGCTCGCCCAGCGCGATGTCGCGTATCCTGGTTTCGCCGGAGACCAGGGTCTTGCGGCGCGCGACGACCATGCCGATCAGAAGCGCGAAGGTGAGAGCGACCTGCACGAAGACCGGCAGCAAAACCATTTGAACGGACATCGGAACTTTCCCGAGAGGCGAAATGCCGCCGACCGTCATTAGACGCGACTTCTGCCGCTGACAATGAACGACTTGAACCGGCGTTCCCGGCCTTGCGACCAATCATCGACAGCTAAGGCGATTTCGGCCGCTGGCACCTCGCCGATCGCCTCGCCGCTCGCCGGCCCGGTTGCCCCGCAGGACGGCTACACGATCCGCTACCGCGTGCTTTAAACTTTGTTCGTTGCGATCCATGCCTGCGCCGTCATCGTTCCGACGCGCGACGACGGGTAGGATGATCGCATGCCCGAATTTCGCCTGACCCAGATTTCCGACACCCATCTCGGCCGGCGCTTTCCCGGCCTGATCGCCAACTTCCACCGCGTCAGCGAGCACATCGACGCCGACAGGCCCGATCTCGTCGTCAACACCGGTGACGTCTCGTTCGACGGGCCGGCCGGCCGCGACGACGCCGAATTCGCGAAGGGCCTGCACGACGCCCTGCCCGTCGCATGCCGCTACCTGCCCGGCAATCACGACATCGGCGACAATCCGACCGCGATCGGGCCGGCGCCGAAGCCGCCCGTCAGCGCGGCTCACCGCCGGCAATTTTGCGACATCATCGGCGAAGACCATTGGTCGTTCGAGGCCGCGGGCTGGCGCTTCATCGGCCTCAACTCGCTGGTGATGAATTCGGGGCTCGGCTTCGAGGCCGAGCAGTTCGACTGGCTCGCCTCCGAGCTATCGCGCACGAATGGCGGGCCGGTCGCGCTGTTCCTGCACAAGCCGCTGTTTCTCAACCTGCCCGACGACCCCGAGACGCCGGAGACCTCGATCCGCTATGTGCCGCAGCCGGCGCGGGCGCGGCTGATCGAGATGTTCGGGACTATCGACCTGCGTCTCATCGCCAGCGGTCATGTGCACCAGCGCCGCGACTTCACCTGGCGCCGCACCCGCCACGTCTGGGCGCCGTCTGCCGGTTTCGTCATCAACGATTCCCGCCAGGACCGGATCGCGATCAAGGAAGTCGGGCTCGTCGAATACCGCTTCCAGCCCGACAGTCTCGAGGTTCGTCACGTCCGCGCGGCGGGCCAGGTGGACGTCGACATCGAGGAGCTGCTCGTCCAGATGGGCGGCGAGCATTAGCTCGCGACCGGTTCTCAGGCGACGCTCTTGAGATCCTGCTGGATCGCGGCGAGCAGGGATTGCAGCGCTTCGCTGTTCACTGGCTTGGCCGCCGGATCACTGGCGGGCGGATGCCCGGCAGCTTGCGCAACCTTGACCGGACGCTTCGGGAATGGCGGCGGCACCGGCATCGTGGCCTGCGTGAAATCGCCCTCCTCGTCGACGTGGACGAACTTGCCATGGATGACGTCGTCGCGACGGCCCATGACGAACATCGTCGCCCAATAGGCGGCGGCCAGCACAATGACGCAGAAAATACCAATCTCTAACATCGCAACACCTGAAATATGCGCGATGATTCAATGCCTTCGTCGGCCCGTCAATCGTCCGGCGTTCACACCTGCGGCTTTTGCGAGCAGGTGTGGCTGATCGGCAACTCTTTCTTAACCATTCCGGCCGCTGCGGGGGGCCGGAAGCGGCGGCTCAGGCCTTGTCCGGCCCGACCCGCACCAGCTGCTTGCCGAAATTGGCGCCCTTCAGGAGGCCCATGAAGGCGCCCGGCGCACTCTCCAGGCCCTCGGTGACGAATTCCTTGTACTTGACCTTGCCGTCGCGAACCCAGGCGGACATGTCCCGCAGGAAGTCGCCATGGCGTGCGGCGAAGTCGGAAACGATGAAGCCGCGGAAGGTCAGCCGCTTGGTGAGGATGTTGCGCATCATCGCGCCGGCCCATTTCGGCGGCTTGGCCTCGGTGTCGTTGTAATGGGCGATCAGGCCGCAGACCGGCACGCGCGCGAACGGATTGAGCAGCGGGAACACAGCTTCGAACACGGCGCCGCCGACATTCTCGAAATAGACGTCGATCCCCTTCGGGCAGGCCTCCTTGAGCCTGGCGGCGAGATCGGGATCGCGGTGATCGATACAGGCGTCGAAGCCGAGCTCCTTGACCACGTAGTCGCACTTGTCCTTGCCGCCGGCGATGCCGACCGCGCGTGCGCCCTTGATCCTGGCGATCTGGCCGACGGCCGAGCCGACCGCGCCGGAAGCACCGGCAACGACGACGGTCTCGCCGGGTTGCGGCTTGCCGATGTCGAGCAGGCCCGTGTAGGCCGTCATGCCGGGCATGCCGAGCACGCCGATCGAGGTCGAGATCGGCCCGAGCTTGGGATCGACCTTGATCAGGCCCTTGCCGTTCGAGATCGCATGCGTCTGCCAGCCGGAGCGGATGCGCACGATGTCGCCGGCCGCGAAGTCGGGATTGTTGGAGGCCGCGACCTCGCTGACCGCCTCGCCTTCCATCACCCCGCCGATCGGCACCGGTGCAGCGTAGGACGGCCCCTCGCTCATGCGCCCGCGCATATAGGGATCGAGCGACAGCCAGATCATGCGCAACAGGACTTCGCTCGGTCCGGGCGTCGGAACGGCAAATTCCTCCAGGCGAAAATCAGACGGCTTGGGTTCGCCGACGGGACGCGCGGCGAGAACGATGCGTTTGCCTTGGGACATGACTTCCTCCGGATTGTGTTTCGGCGTCGACGGAAGCGGAGGCAGCGAGGCACGTCAACACAAAAGCGGTAGAGTCTGATGGCGTTTCGTCACGCGCATCTCTCGTGTCCCGGACGCGCTGCAGCGCTCTTGCGCTGCTGCGCAGAGCCGGGACCCAGATCGCGAAACGCGACCAAGCCTCGCGATGGGCCCCGGCTCTGCAGCGCACCGCTGAAGAAGCGCTGCGCTGCGTCCGGGGCACGAGCGCGGCGTCAAAGGTGAGATGCAGGACTAACCCCCGCCCGGATAGTTCGGGCTCTCGCGCGTGATCGTCACGTCGTGGACGTGGCTTTCGCGCAAGCCCGCGCCGGTGATGCGGACGAACTGGGCCTTCTCGTGCAGCTCCTTCATGTCGCGTGCGCCGACATAGCCCATCGCAGCGCGCAGGCCGCCCGCAAGCTGGTGCATGACGTGGCCGACCGCACCCTTGTAGGGCACCTGGCCCTCGATGCCTTCGGGCACGAGCTTGAGCGTGTCCTTGATGTCCTGCTGGAAATAGCGGTCGGCCGATCCGCGCGCCATCGCGCCGACCGAGCCCATGCCGCGATAGGCCTTGTAGGAACGACCCTGCCACAAGAACACTTCGCCGGGCGTCTCGTCGGTGCCCGCGAGCAGCGAGCCCACCATGGCGATGTCGGCACCGGCGGCAAGCGCCTTCGCAAGGTCGCCGGAGTATTTGATGCCGCCGTCGGCGATGACCGGGATGTCGGACTTCTTCGCCGCTTCCACCGCATCCATGATCGCGGTGAGTTGGGGCACGCCGACGCCGGCGACGATGCGGGTGGTGCAGATCGAGCCCGGGCCGATGCCGACCTTGATGCAATCCGCGCCCGCGTCGATCAGCGCCTGCGCGCCTTCGGTGGTGGCGACGTTGCCGGCGACGACCTGCACCGAGTTGGACAGACGCTTGATGCGGTTCACCGCGTGCAGCACGTGACGGGAATGGCCATGCGCGGTGTCGACGACGACGAGGTCGACGCCGGCATCGATCAGGCGCTCGGTGCGCTCGAAGCCGGTATCGCCGACGGTGGTGGCCGCGGCGACGCGCAGGCGCCCTTGCGCATCCTTGCAGGCGAGCGGATGGGCGACCGCCTTCTCCATGTCCTTCACGGTGATGAGGCCGACGCAGCGATATTGCTCGTCGACGACGAGCAGCTTCTCGATGCGGTGCTGGTGCAGCATCCGCCGCGCCTCGTCCTGGCTGACATTCTCACGGACCGTGACGAGGTTTTCGTGCGTCATCAGCTCGGAGATTTTTTGCTGGCGATTGGTCGCAAACCGCACGTCACGGTTGGTGAGAATGCCGACCAGCTTGCCGGGCGTGGACTTGCCCGCGCCGGTGACGACGGGAATGCCGGAGATGCCGTGATCGCTCATCAGCTTCAGCGCGTCGTCGAGCGTGGCCTCGGGGCTGATGGTGAGCGGGTTCACCACCATGCCGGACTCGTAGCGCTTGACCTGCCGCACCTGGGCGGCCTGCCCTTCGGGATCGAAATTGCGGTGGATGACGCCGAGGCCGCCGGCCTGCGCCATCGCGATCGCCATGCGGGCCTCGGTGACCGTGTCCATCGCGGAGGCCATGATCGGAATATTGAGCGGAATGGCGCGGGTGACGCGGGAACGGATGTCGACCTCGCCCGGCATGACGTCGGACAGGCCCGGCTTCAACAGCACGTCGTCGAACGTAAGGGCTTCGCGGATGCCTTGAAGTTGCACCGTGGCCATCTGCCAACTCCTTCCTGCGGCCCTGCCGCAAATGCTAATGGATGAGCGCCGCCCTCGGCGTACCTTGCGGCATCGCCGGAGAATCGGAGCCCATCGGTGGGGTTGACGCGGGTCGATAGCACGGCCGCGTGACGAATCAAAGCAATTCGGGCCGCCGGCCAGCCATGCACAAGGGTTTTTTGGCCGATTCAGCTGGGTGGGGTCGGTACGCCGCCCCCTCCGCCGTGATTCCGGGGCGCGACGAAGTCGCGAACCCGGAATCCATCTCGCAGCGGACCTTGCGGTCCGATGGATTCTCAGGTGCGCAATTGCGCACCATAGCTCGCGCCACGGGAGCGCCCCGGAATGACGGCGGAGCGAGAAGCGACGCCCCGAAATGACGGAGACGCAGGGTCACACCGTTGTTACGCGGGACTTAGGTGCCATGCGCCGATCCACAATGGTCTCCGCCCGGTGGCAATGATAAGCCGCAGCTTCGCCCTTCCTTCCGATTTCATTACCAATCCGTCATGGTCGACAAGCAACGCGTCATCCCGCTGATCGTGGCCACTGCTCTCTTCATGGAGAACATGGACTCGACGGTGATCGCCACCTCGCTGCCGGCGATCGCGGCCGACATCGGCACCAGCCCGCTGACGCTGAAGCTCGCGATCACTTCCTATCTGCTGTCGCTGGCGGTGTTCATTCCGGCGAGCGGCTGGACCGCCGACCGCTTCGGCGCACGCATGGTGTTCGCGATCGCGGTCGGTGTGTTCATGGTCGGCTCGGTCGGCTGCGCGCTCTCGACCTCGGTCACCGACTTCGTCTTCGCACGCATCCTGCAAGGCATGGGCGGCGCGATGATGACGCCGGTCGGACGCCTCGTCCTGCTGCGCTCGGTCGACAAGAGCGCGCTGGTCAATGCCATGGCCTGGGTGACGGTCCCTGCCCTCATAGGCCCCGTGATCGGCCCGCCGCTCGGCGGCTTCATCACCACCTACGCGTCCTGGCACTGGATCTTCCTGATCAACATCCCGATCGGGCTGCTCGGCATCTTCATGGCCTTGCGCTTCATCGATCCGATCAAGAGCGAGGAACGCGAGCCGTTCGATCTCTACGGCATGGTGCTCGCAGGCATCGGACTCGCAGGCATCGCCTTCGGCCTGTCGGTTGCCGGCCTCAATCTGCTGCCGTGGAGCACCGTTGCCGCGCTGATCGCGGGCGGTGCGATCTCGATGACGCTCTACGTCATCCATGCCCGGCGCACGGGATCGCCGGTGCTGGATTTCTCGCTTCTGAAGCTGCCGACGCTGCGCGCGGCCGTGTTCGGCGGCTTCCTGTTCCGCCTCGGCATCGGCGCGCTGCCGTTCCTGCTGCCGCTCTTGATGCAGATCGGCTTCGGGCTGACGCCGTTCCATTCCGGCCTCGTCACCTTCGCCTCCTCGCTCGGCGCGATGGGCATGAAGACGCTGGCCGCGCGCATCATCCGCACCTTCGGCTTCCGCAATCTGATGACGGTGAACGCGATCGTCAGCGCGTTCTTCCTCGGGATCTGCGCACTGTTCACGGTGTCGACGCCGCTGCTGATCATCATGGTCATCCTGGTGGTCGGCGGCTTCTTCCGCTCGCTGGAGTTCACCGCGATCAACACGGTCGCCTATGCCGAGGTCGAGACCGCGCAGATGAGCCGTGCCACCACCCTCGTCAGCGTCAACCAGCAGCTCGCGGTCTCCGCCGGCGTCGCCGTCGGCGCGGCCTCGGTCGAGACGACGATGTGGTTCCACCATGTCAGCGAGCTCAACGCCACGGTGTTCGCGCCGGCTTTCGTCGTGGTCGCGCTGACCTCGGCCGCGTCGAGCTGGTTCTTCTGGCAGATGCCCGCCGACGCCGGCCACGAGATCTCCGGTCGCAAGGCCGTGGAGATCGCCAGCCGCAAGGGCGCGGGCAAGGGCGCGGAGAAGGCTGCGGTCAAGGCGGCAAGCGAGAACACGCAGGATGCGCGGGATCAGCGGCTGAACTGAAGCGGCTTCTCGCGGTGAGCTCGACATGGCAACCGTGGTGCAGTCGCGCCCGGGACAGCGGGTTCGCTCGGCGGAGCCGCAATACGAAGTCTTTCCCGATGTGAGCTGCGAGCGGGCGTCAGGGTGTGACGCCCGGCGGCAGAACGCGGTACAGCAGGACGCCCAGCTTGAGTTGGTCCCCGGTCAGGACGAGCTTCCCGTTGTTGATCGTTCGCTGCAGCAAAGATCTCTGAAGGTTGGGGCTGGGGTGAGTCGGATTGGAGAAGAAGGCCGACAGATTGCTCGAAGTTTCATCGATCGTGTAACGCTCGATCGTCACCACCGAATTGTCGCTGAACGGCAAGTTGTCGACCTCGAGCGAAATCCCCTCCGCGGTCTCGGTCGAAGTAGTGCTGCCGAACACGCTGGACGGGTCGTAGTTATAGACCATGATGTTCGCAATCGAGCTAGCGGCGTCCCATGTCGCGAACGTGCCGAGATTGGATCCTGATCCGCCCGGACTCAATGTCGCCTGCCGGCGCTGGCCGGACATCTTGTTGTACATCGCAAACAAATTGGCCACGGGTTTTGGATAGTAGGTCGCCGGCAGATCCTGTCCGTTGGCGTCTTTTCCATTGTCATGCTTGTGGAGCAGGCTTGCCTGACCGTAAAAGGCTCCCCCGCCTCCCTGCCCGTCACTGATGATCAGGTAGGAGCCGAGGGAGATCTTCTTTCTCAAGGCCTCGCGCAGGAACGCGGCCGCCCAGGCGGCGCCCTTGTGCGAGACGTTGATGTCGGTGGTCTCGTCGAACGTAGGTCCCCACTCCGAGATGAACAGCTTGACGTCCGGCATCGCCGCATTGTTCTGCTTCAGGGACTGCAGCTTGGCGTTGACCGTGTCGACAATGCGGTCAAATTCGGCAAAGCCGGCCGCGCCGCCGGTCGAACCGTAAAAGTGGAACGAGAAGCGATCCAGCTTCGCGTTGAATTGGGAGCCGTAGTGAACGGCCAGCGGGTTGAACGTCTGATCCAGGAACTGCTCCTCCATCGTCGGGCTCGGAGGCGTATCAAGGTGATATGCGGTAAAGCTTAGCCCGGCGAAAGCCGGCCCCGCGAGCTCGAGCGTCTTTCCACTATAGAGGCCGTGATCGGCGAAATCCTGGCGCACAGCGTTGATGGCATCCGAAACGACCTTCTGCACAGGCAACACCTGTCGGCTGAGCCGGCGAACGTCGGCGCGGTAGGGATACGCCATCGTCACGTCTTCGGCGTTGGACAGAAGATGCGCCTGATACGGCGGCCACTGGTCCAGGACATACCTGCTCCGTTTTGGCCACCACAGCCAGCGGCCCCACGGTCCCAGCGGCTTCAAGCTGAAGAGCGACGGATCTGGCGCATTAGGATTGAAGTTTTCCGGCTCGGAATCGGCGATGTCGAGTTCGTTGCTGACCTCGAAGATGACATTCGTGGCGCCGCCGTCGAAGGAAGTCGTAGCGACGTAGCGGATGAGCGCTTTCATGTAGTTCTCGTAGCGCGCCAATACCGCGGGGCTCTGAGAAGCCCAGCTCTCGCCCTCCCCGTAACTCACCATGCTCGCCGGCATGAACGAGGCGACCGCAACGTGCGGCGTCAGCCCGTGACTCAACGCCCAGTCGAGATGCCAGCGCAGCGGATAGCAGTCACCGGCGTGAAACACGCTGCTGCTGTCAATGTATCCGAACACCGTACCGCTCTCATCGAGATCGCAATAGACGTCGCTCTGCAGCAGCCGCGCCCGCTTCAGGCCGGTGTCCGCGATGATCTGGTTGAACTGCTCGAGCGCCTGCTCGGACGGACTGTTCGCACCCTGGTAAAGCCGCTTGAGGTCGCCGAGATCGTCGTTGCCGCTGATACCTTCGTTGAAGGGTGCCAGCGTGTTCACCACGATCGACGCATCGGCCAACGCGGTCGTCGGGGACGCCAGGGTGGGGAAAAGAGACGTCAGAAACAGACCCGAGGCAGAGAGAAGATGGCGCCCACGAACAAGGCGCCGAAGTTCCGGCAGACAGCGCATGACTAACCCGCTTGGATTGCGATACGCCCATCAAACACACCTTAGATGGTCGTGATGTGAACGTTATGTTAAGATGTCATGAGCGCAGCTGGGCCTGCCCAGCACGACCCTGCCTATCGGCCGCGAAACCCCGTCGCCAGCACGTAGCGTTCCGAGGAGTCCTGCCGGCTCGCGGCCGGTTTCACGTGGCGCACCGTCGCGAAATCGCGCTTGAGCTGGGCCAGCAGATCGGCGTCGGCGCCGCTCTGGAATGTCTTGGCGAGGAACGTGCCGCCGGGCTTGAGCACGTCGCAGGCAAAGGCGGCCGCGGTCTCGACCAGGCCGACGATGCGGAGTTGGTCGGTCTTGCGGTGGCCCGTGGTGTTGGCCGCCATGTCGGACATCACGACATCGGCGCCGCCACCGAGCATTGTCGTGAGCTTCTCGGGCGCGTCGTTGTCCATGAAATCGAGCTGCGCGAAGTCGACGCCGGGAATCTCCGGCATCTCCAAGAGATCGATGGCGACGACCTTGCCCTTGCCTTCCGTCGAGCCGACGCGCTTGGCAGCGATCTGGCTCCAGCCGCCGGGCGCGGCGCCGAGGTCGACCACGGCCATGCCGGGTTTCAACAGCCGATACTTGTCGTCGATCTCCAAAAGCTTGAACGCCGCGCGCGAGCGATAACCCGCCGCCTTGGCCTTCGCGACATAGGGATCGTTGAGCTGCCGCTCCAACCAGAGCTTGGACGACAATTTGCGCTTGCCGCCGGTCTTGACCTTGGTCTTGACTTGGACGTGCAAGCGGCCGGTGGTGTCCTTGGCCATACTCACCAGCTCCTGAGCGCGCCGTCCTCGCGCATCATCTCGACCAGCATGCCTTCGCGCAAGCCGCGGTCGGCGACGCGCAGGCGCGGCAGCGGAAAGGCGCGGCGGATGGCGTCGAGGATGGCGCAGCCGGCCAGCACGAGGTCGGCTCGCTCGACGCTGATGCAGCTGTTGTTCGCGCGCTCCTCGTAGCTCATGCCGAGCAGCCTGCTGATGGTCGCGGTGATATCCGCATCGTTCATCCAGATGCTGTCGATACGGCGGCGGTCGTAGCGCGCGAGGTTGAGATGGATGCCGGCCAGCGTCGTCACCGTGCCCGACGTGCCGAGCAGATGCATGTCGGTGAGATCGCGGCCGTGCTCCTCCGCGAACGGTGCGACATGGTTTGCGACCTCGCGCTCCATCGCGGCATAGATCCCAGGTGTCACGTCGCGGCCGCCGAACTGCTCGGCGAGCGTGACCACACCGTACGGGATCGACATCCAGGCCTTGATGCGTGGCTGCGGATTTGCGGGATCGCGCTCGATCCGCACCAGTTCGGTCGAACCGCCGCCGATGTCGAACAGGATCGCGCCGCGTCCCCTGGGGTCGACCAGCGGCGAGCAGCCGAGCACGGCGAGCGAGGCCTCGGTCTCGCGGTCGATCACCTCGAGCTCGATGCCGGTCTCGGCCGCGACGCGGCTGCGGAACCCTTCCGCGTTCGAGGCCGCACGGCAGGCTTCGGTTGCAATCAGCCGCAGCCGCCGCGCCTTCCGTAAGTTGATCTTGTCGCGGCAGATGCTGAGCGCGGCGATGGCGCGCTCGATCGCGGCTTCGCTGATGCAACCTGTCGCCGAGACGCCCTCGCCGAGCCTGATGATGCGTGAGAAGGAATCGACCACGCGAAAGCCGTCGTGGGTCGGACAGGCGATCAGCAGCCTGCAATTGTTGGTGCCGAGGTCCAGCGCCGCATAGACGCCGGTTCCCGGCGCTTGCGCGCCAATGGCCGGATCGGCGGCCAACGCCACCGCCGCCATCGACCCCTCCAGCTCACCGTGCGGCCCATGTTGGCTTACATGGCCGTCGCGGAGCCGCGTGTGGTCATTCATACAAATTGTCTTTCCGCGGCCGGTCGGGCCGGTCTGGAATTGATTTTTCGCCTGAAACATTAGCAGCGCGGCAGGCCTGCGCAACAACGCATCACATGGGACCATGCCCATTCGTGCGTTGTCGTGAACGGGGTGGTGGGCTATCTGAGGAGAGTCCGGTCTCCCGCTGCCGCGAAAATGCGCAAATGCCGGCTTTTCAGGTCAATTCCATGCAAGAACACACCAAATCGTCCACGCTCGAGAACGCTATTGCACTGCAAAAATATGGCGTCGGGCAACCGGTCCGCCGCAAGGAGGACGACACGCTGGTGCGCGGCAAGGGCCGCTACACCGACGATTTCAACCTGCCCGGCCAGGCCTATGCCGTGGTCGTCCGTTCCACCCATGCCCATGGCGTCATCCGCGGTATCGGCATCGATGCCGCCAAGGCCATGCCGGGCGTGCTGGGGGTGTGGACCGGCAAGGACCTCGATGCCGCCGGTTACGGCCCCTTCACCTGCGGCCTGCCGCTGAAGAGCCGTGACGGCTCGCCGCTGCTCCAGACCAACCGCCAGCCGCTCGCCACCGACAAGGTCCGCTTCGTCGGCGATCCCGTCGCCTTCGTGGTGGCGGAGACGCTGGCGCAGGCGCGCGACGCCGCCGAGGCGGTCGAGCTCGACATCGAGCCATTGCCGGCGGTGACCGATCCCGAGGAGGCCGCCAAGCCCGGCGCGCCGCAGCTTTACGACCACATCCCGAACAATGTCGCGCTCGACTACCACTATGGCGACATCGACAAGGTCAACGCGGCGTTTGCCAGTGCCGCCCATGTCACAAAGCTCGACATCGAGAACACCCGCGTCGCCGTGGTCTCGATGGAGCCGCGTGTTGGCCTTGCCTCCTACGACAAGAAGTCCGAGCGCTACACGCTTCAGGTGCCGACGCAGGGTGTCGCCGGCAACCGCGCCAATCTCGCCAAGAACCTCAACGTGCCGAATGACAAGGTGCGCATCCTGACCGCCAACGTCGGCGGTTCCTTCGGCATGAAGAACGTCAACTATCCCGAATACATGTGCATCCTATTTGCGGCCAAGGCGCTGGGACGGCCGGTGAAGTGGCTCGACGAGCGCTCCACCAGCTTCCTCTCCGACAGCCACGGCCGCGCGCAGAAGATCCATGCCGAGCTCGCGCTCGACGCCGAGGGGCATTTCCTGGCAGCGAAGCTGTCCGGCTACGGCAATCTCGGCGCCTACATCACCGGCGTCGCGCCGGGGCCGCTCTCGCTCAACACCGGCAAGAATTTCTCCAGCGTCTATCGCACGCCGCTGATGGCGGTCGACATCAAGACGGTGCTGACCAACACCACGCTGATGGGCGCCTATCGCGGCGCCGGCCGGCCCGAGGCCAACTACTACATGGAGCGGCTGATCGACCGCGCCGCCGACGAGATGGGCATCAACCGGCTGACCTTGCGCAGGCGCAACTTCATCAAGCCGAACCAGATTCCGTTCCCGGCCTCCTCCGGCGTCACCTATGACAGCGGCGACTTCCAGGCCGTGTTCAACAAGGCGCTCGAGATTTCCGACCACGAGAATTTCGCCAAGCGCAAGAAGGAGAGCAGGAAGGCCGGCAAGCTGCGCGGCATCGCGGTCGGCTCCTATCTCGAGGTCACGGCGCCGCCGAGCCCCGAGCTCGGCAAGATCGTGTTCGAGCCCGATGGCACCGTGCAGCTCATCACCGGCACGCTCGACTACGGCCAGGGCCATGCCACGCCGTTCGCGCAGGTGCTGAGCGCGCAGCTCGGCGTTCCCTTCGAGAACATCAAGCTGGTGCAGGGCGACAGCGACATCGTGCACACCGGCAACGGCACCGGCGGCTCGCGCTCGATCATGGCGAGCGGCCAGGCCATCGTGGGCGCCGCCAAGCTCGTCATCGAGAAAGGCAAGCGCGCCGCGGCGCATATGCTGGAGGCGTCCGAAGCCGACATCGAATTCGAAGGTGGCAGGTTCACGATCGCCGGCACCGACCGCAGCATCGACATCATGGAGCTCGCCAAGAAGTTGCACGACGGCAAGATGCCCGAGGGCGTGCCTGAGACGCTCGATGTCGATCACACCAGCGAGCCGATCGCCTCGGCCTTCCCGAACGGCTGCCACGTCGCCGAGGTCGAGATCGATCCCGACACCGGTGTCGTGCAGATTGTACGCTACAGCGCGGTCAACGATTTCGGCACGGTGATCAATCCGATGCTGGTCGCGGGCCAGCTTCATGGCGGCGTCGTCCAGGGCATCGGCCAGGCGCTGATGGAGCATGTCCGCTACGACGAGAGCGGCCAGCCGATCACGGGCTCACTGATGGACTACGCCCTGCCCCGCGCCGAGGATGTGCCGAACATGGCGGTCGGCGACCACCCGGTGCCGGCCACGACCAACCCGCTCGGCAGCAAGGGCTGCGGCGAAGCCGGCTGCGCCGGTAGCCTGTCGACGGTGGTGAATGCGGTGATCGATGCGCTCTCCGAGTACGGCATCAAGCACATCGACATGCCGCTGACCCCGGAGCGCGTGTGGCGCGCGATCCAGGAGGCGCAGGCCAAGGCGGCGTAGTTGTGTGTTCACCTCTCCCCGCTTGCGGGGAGAGGAGCGCAGCGAGGCTTCGGGTGAGGGGGACTCTCCGCGAATCCAACTCTCACCGTCCTTGCGGAGACTCCCCCTCACCCGGCGCTTCGCGCCGACCTCTCCCCGCAAGCGGGGCGAGGTGAAGAGCCTACGCCGCTGCCTCACGCGGCTGGTAGATTGCGGTGTGCTGGCAGTGCGCGAGCGGCGTCGTGCCGTTGGCGACGACCAGCGCGTCGAACTCGACGAAGCGGTGGCCCTTCTTCTCGTAGTTCGCAGTGACTTTCGCGCGCGCGGTGATCTCGTCGCCGGCGCGTGCGGCGGACAGCAATTGCATGCGGCTGCCGACATGGATCCAGGGGCCCAGGATGGTGTTGTCCACCAGCACGCGGTTCATGACGCGCTGGATCAGGCCCGGGTGCCCCAGCCCTTCACGCGCAAAGATCGGCTCTTTCTCCCTGATGTCGGCGAGATAGTCCGCCGCATCCTGCCCGGCCCAACGGCGCGGCGCGGTGCCGAGCCATTTGCCCGTCTCGAACGTGGCCGGACTGACAGGCTTGCGCTCGGCCACCACGGGCACCTCCACATAGTCGCTCAACGACACCGCCGGCACCGCCGCCGGCAGCGAGGCCGTCCCGGTCGCACACAGCTCGCTGCGGCTGAACACCTCGATCGTGAGCAGGCCGTTGTGCTCGGTGGCATCGACGTCGGCGGTTTCGCCGTCATAGACCGGCTTGATAAAGCGGGCCTCGACCAGCCCGCGCGACAGAAAATCGCGTCCCCAGCGCGCGATCGGCACGTGCATCATGTAGGCGAACACATCGACGCCGGGGACCAGCCCGCCGGAAAAGCCGAAGCGGCGAGCCACCGTGTCGTCGTGCATCTTGTTTTCGGACTGCTTGGCGGTGTTGTAGGCCTCGACGCGGTAGGTTTCGAGCCGGTTCGGCATGGGCATCTTCCCTGTTTCTTGTTGTTCAGGGGCGATCGTAGGGCCTGAGGAACCAGGGTCAATCCCCTCGCCTTTGGGGCCCGAATGGGGTACCACGCGGCGAATGACCGACACCCCCACCCGCATCTATGTTGACGCCGACGCCTGTCCGGTGAAGGACGAGATCTACCGTGTCGCGCTCCGGCACGGCGTGCCCGTGAGCATCGTTGCCGGCAATTTCATTCGCGTGCCGCAGGACCCCTTGATCGAGCGTATCGCCGCCGGTGCCGGCATGGACGCAGCGGACGACTGGATCGCGGAGCGAGCCAGGCCCGGCGACGTCGTCGTAACATCAGACATTCCACTGGCGAGCCGCTGCGTGAAGGCGGGCGCCGACGTGATCGCGCCGAATGGAAAACCCTTCACCGAAGAGTCGATCGGGATGACGCTGGCAGTGCGCAATCTGATGACGGATCTGCGCTCGGCCGGCGAGGTCACCGGCGGCCCGCGATCGTTCGCGCCGCGCGACCGCTCCGCCTTCCTCTCGGCGCTCGACCAGACGCTGCGCCGGATCGCCCGCCGCCGCGCCGATGCGGCTGCAACGAGTCAGGGCTGACCATGGCGCCGCCGCTGATCCAATTGAAGGACATCAGGCTGACCTTCGGCGGCACGCCGCTCCTGAGCGGCGTCGAGCTCAACGTCGCGCCGGGTGAACGCGTCTGCCTGATCGGCCGCAACGGCTCCGGCAAATCGACGCTGCTCAAGATCGCCGCCGGCCTGGTCGAGCCCGATTTCGGCACTCGTTTCGTGCAGCCGGGCGCGACCGTGCGCTACCTGCCGCAGGAGCCAGACTTCGGTGACCACAAGACCACGCTCGCCTATGTCGAGTCCGGCCTCGCCCCCGGCGACGATCCTTACCAGGCGCGCTATCTGCTGGAGCAGCTCGGGCTGACCGGCAACGAGGACCCGCACAATCTCTCCGGCGGCGAGGCCCGCCGCGCGGCGCTGGCGTATGTGCTCGCGCCCTCGCCGGACATCCTGCTGCTGGACGAGCCGACCAACCATCTCGATCTCTCCACCATCGAATGGCTGGAACAGGAGCTCGACAGCCGCCGCAGCGCGCTCGTGATCATCAGCCACGACCGCCGCTTCCTCACCAATCTGTCGCGCTCGACCGCCTGGCTCGACCGCGGCAGGATCAAGCAGATCGACCGCGGCTTTGCCTCGTTCGAGACCTGGCGCGATGAGGTGCTGGCAGAAGAGGAGCGCGACCAGCACAAGCTCGACCGCAAGATCGTCGATGAGGAGCACTGGCTTCGCCACGGCGTCTCCGGACGGCGCAAGCGCAACGTCAAGCGGCTCGCCAATCTGCATGCCCTGCGCGACCAGCGCCGCAACTATCGCGGCACCGCCGGCAGCGCCAATCTCGCAGCCAGCGAAGCCGAACAATCCGGCAAGCTGGTGATCGAGGCGAAATCCATCACCAAGGCCTATGGCGAGCGCAAGATCGTCGAGAACTTTTCGACCCGCATCCAGCGTGGCGACCGGCTCGGCATCATCGGGCCGAACGGCGCCGGCAAGACCACGCTGGTCAACCTGCTCACCGGCGGCACGCAGCCGAATTCCGGAACGATACGTCTCGGCGCCAACCTGGAGGTCGCGACTCTCGACCAGCACCGCGAAAGCCTCGATCCCAAATCGACGCTGGCGGAGGCCCTGACCGGCGGCCGCGGCGACCAGATCATGGTCGGCGGCAAGCCGAAGCACGTCGTCGGCTACATGAAGGACTTCCTGTTCGCGCAGGAGCAGCGCGGCACGCCGGTGGAGGTGCTCTCCGGCGGCGAGCGCGGCCGGCTGATGCTGGCGCGCGCACTGGCAAAGCCGTCGAACCTCCTGGTGCTGGACGAGCCGACCAACGATCTCGATCTCGAAACCCTCGACGTGCTCGAGGAGATGCTCGGCGATTACGAAGGCACGGTGATCCTGATCAGCCATGACCGCGATTTTCTCGACCGCGTCGTCACCTCCGTGATCGCGCCCGAGGGCAACGGCAAGTGGATCGAATATGCCGGCGGCTACAGCGACATGCTGGCGCAACGCGGCGCCGACCTCAAGCGTGAAACGGCGAAGACGCAAGCCCCGGCGGAGAAGAAAGAGGAACGCTCCGCTGCTCCAGCTTCGGCGCCCAAGCGCAAGCTCAGCTTCAACGAGAAGCACGCGCTGGAAACGCTGCCGAAGAAGATGGAAACGTTGCAGGCAGATATTGCAAAATTGCAGCGCGTTCTCGACGATCCCAATCTCTACACCAGGGATCGAAAAAAGTTCGACGACACGTCGGCGGCCATCGCCAAGGCGCATGAAGAACTGTCCGCCGCCGAAGAGCGCTGGCTCGAACTCGAAATGCTCCGTGAAGAGATTGAACAAGCTTAACTTGTAGGATGGGTTTCGCTGCGCTCTACCCATCCTACAGGGTCGGAAACAGAGAGATCATATGACCACTCCCCTCGCCGCCAAGATCGCCCGCGAATACGGCACACCCTGCGCCGTCATCGACATGGACAGGGTCGAGCGCAACATCGCGCGCATCCAGAAGGCCTGCGACGACGCCGGCGTCGCCAACCGCCCGCACATCAAGACGCACAAGAACCCGACCATCGCCAGGATGCAGGTTGCGGCCGGCGCCAAGGGCATCACCTGCCAGAAGCTGGGCGAAGCCGAGATCATGGCCAATGCCGGCATCGACGACATCCTGATCAGCTACAATCTGCTCGGCGAAGAGAAGATGGCGCGCCTCGGCGCGCTGCAGGCGAAGGCGAACATGACGGTGGCGGCAGACAATTCGACCGTCGTTGCCGGCCTGCCCAAGGCGGCTGCGGCGTCGGGCCGTCCGCTTTCGGTCGTCGTCGAATGCGACACCGGCCGCAAGCGTGCGGGTGTCGAGACGCCGGCCGAGGCGATCGCGCTGGCGCGTGAGATCGCAGCCTCCAAGGGACTCGCGTTCGCCGGCTTCATGCTGTATCCGACCGAGACCGGCTGGGCGGACGCGCAGAAATTCTACGACGAGGCGCTGGCCGGCGTGCGAGCGCACGGGCTCGACGCCAAGATCGTTTCGACCGGCGGCACGCCGAATCTCGTCAATCTCGGCAAGCTCAAGGGCGGCACCGAGCATCGCTTCGGCACCTATATCTACAACGACCGCATGCAGGTCGCTGCAGGCTCGGCGACTTGGGACGATTGCGCGCTGCACATCTATTCGACCGTGGTGAGCCGCGCCGCGCCCGAGCGCGGCATCCTCGACGCCGGCTCGAAGACGCTAACCACGGACACCGGCGGCCTCGATGGTCACGGCCTGATCCTGGAGCATCCCGAGGCGAAGATCGCGAAATTCGCCGAGGAGCACGGCTTCCTCGATCTCTCCCGCAGCAACACGCGGCCGAATGTCGGCGACGTCGTCCGCATCGTGCCGAACCATGTCTGCGTCGTCGTCAACATGATGGACGAGGTGGTGATGGTGCGCGGCGAGGAGATCATCGGCACGCTGCCGGTGGCCGCGCGGGGGAAGCTGCGGTAGGGCCTGCGTCGCTCGCATCGGAACGCCCGCGCATCCTTCGAGGCTCCCGGCGCGCTGCCTTGCATCGCGCCACTCGCACCTCAGGATGACGCTCTCTCTAGACTAAGCCAGCGCATGCTAACGCTCTTTCGTAGCCGTCACCCTGAGGTGGCCGCTTCTTCAGCGGCCCTCGAAGGGCGGCGGCGTTCTACGAACGCTTCAGCCATTCCAGCACGCCCCTGCCCGCAGCAAGCCCCGTCGCGAACGAGGCCTGCAGCAGGTAGCCGCCGGTCGGCGCTTCCCAGTCCAGCATCTCGCCGGCGGCGAACACGCCGGGCAGCTTGCGCAGCATGAAGCGGTCGTCGAGCTCGTCGAAGGTGATCCCGCCCGCGGTCGAGATCGCGCGCGCGATCGGGGCGACGCCTGTGAGCTGAACCGGAATGGCATTGATCAGCTGCGCAAGCTCCACCGGCGAGAACGAGGCCAGCGTTCGGCCGGACGCAATGGCGGCCTCCTGCATCAGGCCGATTCCGACGGGCGACAATTGCGCGGCCTTGCGCAAGAAATTCGCCAGCGATTGCTTGCCGCGCGTGCCCGATAGCCGCGTCGTCAACGCGCCCGTATCGAGGTCGGGCCGCAACGCGATCATCAACGTCGCCTGGCCAAGACCCAGCACCGCCTCCCGCAACTCCGCCGACAGCGCGTAGACCGCACCGCCTTCGATACGCTGCGGGTGATCATGGCTTCGCCGCGCACCGTGTGTGCACCGACCGTCAGCGCCACGCCCTTGAGCGGCTGGCCCTCGAAGCGATCGCGGAACACATTTGACCACGCGACCGTGAAGCCGGAATTGGCGGGCCGCAGTTTGGAGATGGCAACGCCCCTGGCAGCGAGGAGCCCGACCCAGCCGCCATCCGAGCCGAGCCGCGGCCAGCTTGCACCGCCGAGCGCGAGGACCGCGGCGTTGGCAACGACCGCCGCCTCGCCATCGGGCGTTCGAAACAGCAGCCGCCCCTCGCCATCCCAGCCGGTCCAGCGATGCCGGAAGGCAAACCGTACGCCGCTGGCATCGAGGCGCCGCAGCCAGGCGCGCAGCAGGGGCGAGGCCTTGAACGCTTTCGGGAACACCCGACCGCTGGAGCCGACGAAGGTCGCCTCGCCCAGCGCCCCGCTCCAGGCGCGCAGCGCGTCCGGCGGGAACGCTGCGATCGCCGCTTGCAGCTTCGGTGCCGCCTCGCGATAGCGCGCCATGAATTGCGGCAGCGGCTCGCTGTGGGTGAGATTGAGCCCGCCGCGGCCGGCCATCAGGAATTTGCGGCCTGCGGACGGCATGGCGTCGTAGACGGTGACGCGGGCGCCGCCTTGCGCCAGCGCCTCCGCCGCCATCAGCCCGGCGGGGCCGGCGCCGATGACGGCGATGTGGTTGTCCGTTGAGGTCATGGTCCGAATTTTAGAGCACGCCGGTTCTACGGAACAGGTCGTCATGCCCGGGCTTGTCCCGGGCATCTACGAGAGCCTCGCAAGAACGTGGGTGGCCGGGACAAGCCCGGCCATGACGAGAGTACGGTTCCGGGCTCGCTGTTTGCGACGCGCCGGAATGACAGTCCGGCTAGAGCTTGATCCCCGCTCTTGCCGCGGCCTGCGCCACATACTTCTGCGTCTGCTCGAACGCGCCCGTCAGCGCCTTGGCCTTCGACATGTCGCTGATCTCTGCGAAATGCGCGGCGACCGCGTCCGGCGTCCATTCGGACTCCGGCAGGTTGATGCCTTCGCTCTCCAAAATCTTGATCACGGCGAAGGAGCCGGCTCCGGCGCCCATGATGGTTCGGGTCGGCGCGTCCTCGCTGAGCATGTACTCGACCGCCGGCGTGATCGCGTTCGGCTTCATCAGTTGCAGCGCCTGCGGCGGCAGCAGCTCTTCGGTCATGCGGGTCGCTGCCGTGGGCGAGATGATGTTGACGCGGATGTCGTTCTTGCGGCCCTCTTCCGCCAGCACGTTCATCAGCCCGACCATGCCGGACTTCGCCGCGCCGTAATTGGCCTGGCCGAAATTGCCATAGAGGCCGGAGGACGAGGTGGTCAGCACGATGCGGCCGTAATTGCGGTCGCGCATGCCGGCCCAGGCCGCCTTGCAGCAATAAAAGGTGCCGACGAGATGCACGTCGAGCACCTTCTGGAAATCGGCGGCTTCCATCTTGCCGAACGACTTGTCGCGCAGGATGCCGGCATTGGCGCACAGGAGATCGACGCTGCCCCATTCCTTGGTGGCACGCTCGACCATGGCGGTGACCTGCTCGAAGTTCGAGACATCAGCGCCGTCGGCCATCGCGGTGCCGCCGGCCTTGCGGATCTCCTCGACCACGGATTCGGCCGGCGACAGCGAGCCGCCGGTGCCGTCGCGCGCGCCGCCGAAATCGTTGACCACGACCTTGGCGCCGCGGCTGGCCAATCCCAGCGCGTGCGCCTTGCCAAGACCATTGCCCGCGCCGGTGACGATGGCGACGCGTCCGTCGAACCTGATTGCCATGGATTACGTCCTGTTCTTCCTTTTCCCCTTGTGGGAGAAGGTGGCGCGAAGCGCCGGATGAGGGGTCTCTCTCGGCAGATGAGTTCGCGGAGAGAGACCCCTCACCCGCCTCGCGTTCCGCGAGGCACCCTCTCCCACAAGGGGAGAGGGGACGCCCCGACTTTGGTCGGCTTTTGAGCAGCGATAAATGGCCGGGTCAAGCCCGGCCATGGCGGGCGGAGTTACTCGAAATAGATCAACCCGAGCCAATCCGCGACCAGCGCGGGCTTGTCCTCGCCTTCGATCTCGACCGTGACGTTGGTGCGGGACTGCAACTCGTTGGGCTTGCGCAGCTTGGCCTCCGTCAGCACGAAGCGGCCGCGAACGCGCTTGCCCGAGCGGACCGGCGAGATGAAGCGCAGCTTGTCGAAGCCGTAGTTCACGCCCATCGTGGTGCCCGCGATCACCGGCATCACCTCGTAGGACATGATCGACATCAGCGACATCGTCAGGAAGCCGTGCGCAATCGTCGTGCCGAACGCGGTCTCCTTCTTCGCGCGTTCCGGATCGACATGGATGAACTGGTGATCCTCGATCACGTCGGCATAGGTGTCGATGCGGGGCTGGTCGATCAGGTGCCACGAGGACACGCCGATCTCCTTGCCGACCATGGCCTGATAGGCCTGAAGCGTAATCGGCGGCTTCTTCCAGACTTCGTTCATTGATGACTCCAACCACTGTCATTCCGGGGCGCGCGAAGCGCGAGCCCGGAATCCATCGCTCGACCATCTCCGCGGCCCGATGGATTCCGGGTTCGATGCTGCGCATCGCCCCGGAATGACGAGTTCCCTACTTAGCTTTCGCCGCGTGTCTTCGCCAGCTCCGGAAACTCCTCCTCGCGGAATTCCCGGCCGCGCAGCGGATCGTCATGATCATTGTCCCGTTCCAGCCGTCGTAGCTGGACGCGACGGATTTTTCCAGAGATCGTCTTCGGCAGCTCGGTGACGATTTCGAGACGGCGAATGCGCTTGAATGGTGCAAGGCGCGCATGGAGATGTTTGAAGATGGAGAACGCGGTCTCGGGTGAACGCTCCGCGCCCGACGTCAGCAGCACGAAGGCCTTGGGAATGGCGAGCCGGATCGGATCCGGGCTCGGCACCACCGCAGCTTCCGCGACCAGCTCATGCTCCAGCAGCACGCTCTCGAGTTCGAACGGACTGATGCGGTAATCCGACGACTTGAACACGTCATCGGAGCGGCCGACGAAGGTGAGATAGCCCTCGTCATCTTCGAACACGACATCGCCGCTGCGATAGAGCTCGCCTTCGGCGCCGGACAGTTTGCCGTCATCGCCCTGATAGCCCTGCATCAGGCCGGCGGGGCGATCGGTGCCCAGCACCAGCGTGACCTCGCCTTCCTTTGCGGGATGACCGTCGGCATCGCTGATCTGCACGCGATAGCCCGGCAGCGGCCGGCCCATCGAGCCGACCTTGATCTTCTGGCCCGGCGAGTTGCCGGCGAGCGCGGTGGTTTCGGTCTGGCCATAGCCGTCGCGAATGGTGAGCCCCCAGGCGGCCCGCACCTGGTCGATCACTTCAGGGTTGAGCGGCTCGCCGGCGCCGCAGACCTCACGCAACGCCACCTTGAACGAGGCGAGGTTCTCCTGGATGAACAACCGCCACACGGTCGGCGGCGCGCATAGCGTGGTGACGCCGCAACGGCCGATCGTGGCGAGCAGGCCTTTCGCATCGAAGCGCGGCTGGTTGACCACGAACACGGCAGCGCCCGCATTCCACGGCGCGAAAAAACAGCTCCAGGCATGCTTGGCCCAGCCGGGCGAGGAGATGTTGAGGTGAATGTCTCCGGGCTTCAGCCCGATCCAGTACATCGTCGAGAGATGGCCGACCGGATAGCTGCGCTGGCTGTGCCGCACCAGCTTTGGTTTCGCCGTCGTGCCCGAGGTGAAATAGAGCAGCATCGGGTCGTCGGCGTTGGTCAGGCCATCCGGCGTGAAGCCCTCCGGCATTTTGGCCGCCTCGTCATAGGCCAGCCAGCCGTTGGAAGCCGCGCCGACCACGATGCGGACGACATTCTCGGTGCCAAGGCTCGCGAATTTTGTGACCTGATCCTCGGCTGCGACCACCGCCTTCGCCTTGCCGCGATCGAGCCGGTCGCGAAGTTCGTCAGCGGTGAGCAGCGTCGTCGCTGGAATCACGACGACGCCGAGCTTCATCGCCGCCAGCATCGTCTCCCACAGCGGAACCACATTGCCGAGCAGCAGCAAAAGGTGGTCGCCGCGCTTGAGGCCCTGCGCGCGGAGGAAGTTGGCGACCTGGTTCGAGCGCTTCGAGAGCGCCGCGAATGACAGTTTTGTCTGCTTGTCCTGCGCGGCATCGACAATCCAGAGCGCGGGCCGGTCCTTGCTGTCAGCATTTGCCGCCAGCTCGGCGTCGAACCAGTCGAGCGCCCAGTTGAAGGGAACCGGATCGGGCCAGCGGAATCCCTTGACCGCGGCCTCGTAATCCGTGCGGTGCTTTAGCAGAAACGCGCGCGCTTCCTGGAATGTCGTCATCAAGCTTTCCCGGCTAGACTCCTAACGTGCTTGATAATTCCGGAAAAATCCACCCCGCCCTGCCCGGCAGCGTCGAAAGACTGATAGATCTCCTGCGCATGCTTGCCGAGCGGCGTCGCCGCGCCCGCAGCCTTCGCCGCGTCCTGCGCCAGCGTCAGATCCTTCACCATCAGCGCAGAGGCAAAGCCCGGCTTGTAGTCGTTGTTCGCCGGCGAGGTCGGCACCGGCCCCGGCACCGGGCAATAGGTCGTCAGCGACCAGCACTGGCCGGACGAGGTCGAGGCGACGTCGAACAGCGCCTGGTGCGAGAGCCCGAGCTTTTCACCGAGCGCGAACGCTTCGCTCACCGCGATCATGGAAATGCCGAGGATCATATTGTTGCAGATCTTGGCGGCCTGCCCTGCGCCGGCGCCGCCGCAATGGACGATCTTCTTGCCCATGTTCTCCAGTACCGGCTTGGCGGCTGCGAACGCCTTCTCCTCGCCGCCGCACATGAAGGTGAGCGTCGCGCCCTTGGCGCCGCCGGTCCCGCCGGAGACCGGCGCATCGACCGAGAGCACGCCGTGCTTGGCGGCCAGCGCATGCGCCTGCCGCGCGCTTTCGACGTCGATGGTCGAAGAATCGATGATCAACGCGCCCTTGGTCATGACGGGCACGACCTCGTTCCAGACACCGAGCACGTGCTTGCCCGCGGGGAGCATGGTGACGACGACATCGGCGCCCTTCACCGCGGCGGGCGCGCTGTCGGCAATGCCAGCGCCGTCGGCCTTGGCCTGATTGCGGGAGGCCTCGACGAGGTCGAACGCCACCACCTTGTGGCCGGCCTTGACCAGGTTGGCGGCCATCGGGCCGCCCATGTTGCCGAGACCGATGAATGCGATCGTGGCCATTGTCGTTTCCTCCGCTGTAGCGTTGTTAGTTGAACTTCAACTCGTCGGCGCCGATCTCGACGAGATACGGCGCAAGCATCGCCGGCGTCACATCCTCGATCCGCGGCGGCAACCAGGTCGGGTTGCGGTCCTTGTCGATCACGGCGGCACGCACGCCCTCGCGAAAATCGTCGCTGCGGAAGACTTCCAGCGCGGCGCGGTATTCGCGCACCAGGCACTCTTCCAGGCTCGATGATTGGCGCGCGAGGCGCAAGAGCTTCAGCGTCACCACCATGCCGCGCGGCGATTTCTCGTTGAGCGTCTTCAGCGTCGCCTGTGCGAATTCGGAGCCGTCACGCTTCAGCGCCGCGACGATGTCCTCCATGCGGTCGAAGCCGAACAGCGAATCGATAGCAGGCTCCTTCGCAGCCACCGGCCCCGCGGTCTCGCCGGTGGCAAAGCCGCTGATGAGCTTGCCGACATCGGCGGCACTCGCACCGGGACGGAGCTTTGTCAGGGCCTCGCGCAGCTCCGGCAATTTCACCGCCGGCACGACCCAATCGGCGAACTTCGCGTGGATCGCGTCCGGCCCATTCATGGTCTGGCCGGTCAGCCCGAAATAGGTGCCGATCTCGCCCGGCGAATGCGACAGCAGATAGGTGCCGCCGACATCTGGGAAGAAGCCAAGACCGACTTCCGGCATCGCGAGCCTGGTGCGATCGGTGACGACGCGATGGCTGGCATGAGCCGACAAGCCGACGCCGCCGCCCATCACGATGCCGTCCATGAAGGCGACATACGGCTTCGGAAACTTCTTGATGCGGGCGTTGAGGATGTATTCCTCCCGCCACAGGATCTTGCCGAGGTCGCCGCCAGCCTTGGAGCTCTCCCAGAGCGTGCGGATGTCGCCGCCAGCGCAGAGCCCCCGCTCGCCGGCACCTTCCAGCAGGATCACAGCGACGGCGGGATCAGCTTCGAAGCGATCGAGCGCCTTGTCGATGTCGCGAAACATCTCCAGCGTGACGGCATTGATGGCCTTGGGCCGATTGAGCCTGATGACGCCGACCGCGCCTTCGACGCGCGCGACGAGATCGCCCTCTTCCGCTCCGCTCATCGCGCGCCCTCGATCAGCTTGCGCGCCACGATGAGCCGCATGATTTCATTGGTGCCTTCGAGGATCTGATGCACGCGCAAGTCGCGCACGATCTTCTCGATGCCGTATTCGCTGAGATATCCGTAGCCGCCATGCAGCTGCAGCGCGTGGTTGGCGACATCGAAGCCGACATCGGTGCCGAAACGCTTGGCCATCGCGCACAGCATGGTGGCGTCGGGGTCCTTGCGGTCCAGCGCGGCCGCGGCACGCCACAGGAAGGTGCGCGCGGCCTCGAGTTCGATCGCCATGTCGGCGAGGCGGAATTGCAGGGCCTGGAATTCGTCGAGGCGTTTTCCAAATGCCTTGCGCTCCTTCATGTAGGCGCGCGCCTTGTCGAGCGCAGTCTGCGCGCCACCGAGCGAGCAGGCCGTGATGTTCAGGCGGCCGCCGTCGAGACCGGCCATCGCGATCTTGAAACCGACGCCCTCCTCGCCGAGCCGATTGGCCGCCAGCACCCGGGCGTTCTCGAACATCACCGCGCGGGTCGGCTGCGCATTCCAGCCCATCTTGCGCTCGTTGGCGCCGAAGGAAACGCCTGGCGTCTTGCCGTCGATGACAAGGGTCGAGATGCCGCCTGGGCCGTCGCCGCCGGTCCTGACCATCGCGACCAGGAGATCGGTGCCGCCGGCGCCGGAGATGAACTGCTTCTGGCCGTTGAGGATGTAATGGTCACCGTCGCGCACCGCGCGGGTGCGCAACGCTGCCGCGTCCGAGCCCGCGCCCGGCTCGGTCAGGCAATAGCTCGCGATTAGCTCCATGGTGCAGAGCTTTGGCAACCATGTGTGGCGCTGGGTGTCGCTGCCGAAGGCATCGATCATCCAGCTCGCCATGTTGTGGATGGAGATGAAGGCGGAGGTGGTCGGGCAGCCAGTCGCCAGCGCCTCGAAGATCAGCGCCGCATCGAACCGCGTCATGGCGGAGCCGCCGACATCGTCGCGGATATAGATGCCGCCCATGCCGAGCGCCGCTGCCTCGCGCATGACGTCGACGGGAAAGTGCTTCTCCTCGTCCCAGCGCAACGCGTGCGGCGCGATCTTCTCGGCCGCAAACGCCAGCGCCATGTCGCGAACCGCGATCTGATCCTCGTTCAGAGCGAACTGCACCTCAAGGCCCCCGCTGGCTTCGGTCACCTCTCCCCTGCGGGGAGAGGTCGATTTGCGCAGCAAATCGGGTGAGGGGGCGCGGCTCCAACGAGAGACCATAACCCCTCACCCGGCGCTTGGCGCCGACCTCTCCCAAAGGGAGAGGTGCTTTCCCGATGCCGCTGCAGCTCACATCAATCGCACTACTTCATCAGCGGGATCGAGAACTCCGCACCCTCCTTGACGCCGGACGGCCAGCGCGAGGTCACCGTCTTGGTCTTGGTGTAGAAGCGGATCGAGTCCGGGCCGTGCTGGTTGAGATCGCCGAAGCCCGACTTCTTCCAGCCGCCGAAGGTGTAATAGGCGATCGGCACCGGGATCGGCACGTTGATGCCGACCATGCCGACGTTCACCTTGGCCGCGAAGTCGCGCGCGGCGTCGCCGTCGCGGGTGAAGATGGCAACGCCGTTGCCGTAGTCATGCTCCGACGGCAGCGCCAGCGCTTCCTTGTAATCGTGCGCACGCACGACCGAGAGCACCGGGCCGAAGATCTCTTCCTTGTAGATCCGCATGTCCTTGGTGACGTTGTCGAACAGCGAACCGCCGAGATAGAAGCCGTTTTCGTAGCCCTGCATCTTGAAGCCGCGGCCGTCGACGGCGAGCGTCGCGCCTTCCTTGATGCCGATGTCGATATAGCTCTTGACCTTCTCGACCGCCTCGCGCGTCACCAGCGGACCGTAGTCGGCCGACGGATCGATCGAGGTGCCGATCTTCAAGGACTCAACGCGCGGGATCAGCTTCTCCATCAGACGGTCGGCGGTGGACTTGCCGACGGGGACGGCGACCGAAACGGCCATGCAGCGCTCGCCGGCCGAGCCATAACCGGCACCGATCAGCGCATCGACGGCCTGGTCCATGTCCGCATCGGGCATGACGATGGCGTGGTTCTTGGCGCCGCCGAAGCACTGGCAACGCTTGCCGGTCTGCGCGGCGCGCTCGTAGATGTACTGCGCGATCGGAGTCGAGCCGACGAAGCCGATGGCCTTGATGTCGGGATCGTCGAGGATGGCGTCGACCGCCTCCTTGTCGCCGTTGACGACGTTGAGGATGCCGGCCGGCAGGCCCGCTTCCATCATGAGTTCAGCGAGCAGCATCGGCACGCCGGGGTCGCGCTCCGACGGCTTCAGGATGAAGGCGTTGCCGCAGGCGATCGCCGGCGCAAACTTCCACATCGGGATCATCGCCGGGAAATTGAACGGCGTGATGCCCGCGACGACCCCGAGCGGTTGGCGCATCGAATAGATGTCGATGCCGGGACCGGCTCCTTCCGTGTACTCGCCCTTCATCAGATGCGGAATGCCGCAGGCGAATTCCGCGACCTCGAGGCCGCGCTGGATGTCGCCCTTGGCGTCCGGCACGGTCTTGCCGTGCTCGCGCGCGAGCAATTCGGCGAGCTTGTCGTAATCGCGCTGGACCAGCTCCACGAATTTCATCATCACGCGGGCGCGGCGCTGCGGATTGGTTGCGGCCCATTCGGGCTGTGCTGCGCGCGCGTTCTCGACGGCGGCGCGGACTTCGGCCTTGGAAGCCAGCGCGACCTTGGCCTGGACGTCACCGGTCATCGGCTCGAAGACGTCGGCAGTGCGGCCCGAGGTCCCCTTGACCTCCTTGCCACCGATGAAATGTCCGATTGAACGCATGGGATAATCTCCTTAGGCCGAGCGTGGTCGCTTTGACAAATCCTATCGACCTGCATTTTATAGGATTCAAGTCTGAGATAATGCACCATAGATGTGCGAAAATGCTGGATCAAGGCGCTATCGACTGGGACGACTTTCGCTTCGTGCTGGCCATCGTGCGGGGCGGCTCGGTCTCGGCTGCGGCAAAACAGCTCGGCGTCGACCATGCCACGGTGATCCGCCGCGTCGATCGGCTGGAAAAGCACCTTTCGGCCAAGCTGTTCGACCGGCGCAAGACCGGCTATCTCCTCACCGAGGCCGGCCAACGCGTCGCCGACAGTGCGGAAGCGATGGAATCGACCATCGTCGCCAACCAGGAGCAGGTCGGCGGCTCCGTGGCGCGGCTGACCGGCACGGTGCGGATCGGTGCCCCTGATGGCTTCGGCACCGCCTTCCTGGCGCCCCGGCTCGCCCCCTTCGCCGACCGCTATCCCGATCTCGATCTGCAACTTGTAGCTACCGCGCGGCTATTCAGTCTCTCCAAGCGCGAGGCTGATATCGCCATCAGCCTGACCATGCCCAAGGAAGGCCGCATCGTCGGCCGCAAGCTGCTCGACTACCGCCTCGGGCTCTATGCCTCGCCGGCCTATCTCGACCGCTTTCCCAGGATCTCGTCACGGCAAGACCTGCCGCAACACCGCTTCGTCGGCTACATCGAGGAGCTGCTGTTCACGCCGGAGCTCGACTATCTGCCGCAGGTGTCGCCGCGGATTTCCGCGCGCTTTCGCAGCGCCAATCTGATCGCTCAGCTCAATGCTACGCTCTCGGGCTTCGGCATTGCGGTGCTCCCGCATTTCATGGCGAGCGACCATCCGCAGCTCGTCGCAGTGCTGCCGGACGACATATCGATCATGCGGACATTCTGGATGCTGATGCACGCCGACAGCAAGGACCTCGCGCGGATCAGGGCGGTGGCGGATTACATCAGCGAGATCGTCGAGCGCGAGCGGACGCTGTTTGCGGGACGGTAGCGCCGTTTCCGCAGGGTGAGCGAAGCGTGCCCACCATATCAGTCGCGCGAGTGGACAGATGGTGGCACGGCGCAAGAGCGCCTTTGCCTACCCTACGGCTGCCGAGGTCGGCCTAACTCTGCTTCACCTTCTTCGCCGCAGGCACCTTCGGCTGGCGCTTCACGCCATCGAGCGCGCTATCCCGGCCGGCCTTCAGAACCTCATCCGACAATTCGTTCGATCCGGCGATGCGCGCCAGCAGCATGGTGCCGGCCATCGTCGCGAGCGTCGCGATTGCCTGCTTGCGCGCGGCCTTGCGCGGCATGTTCGGGACATAGTCGGTCATCATCTCGATCATCTGGTCGAGCTTGCCGGCAAAGGCCTTGCGTGTCTTCGGGCTCTCGCGGGCGATCTCGGCGCCCAGCGCGGGAATCGAGCAGCCATGGCCGGGATTGTCGCGATGCAGCGTGGACAGATAGCTCTCCGCGACCAGCGCCAGGCGCTTTTCAGGAGCGGCCTCGCCGGTGAGCTTGCGCCAGTGTTCCATCGAGCGGTCCATGGCATAGCCAAAGGCCTCGATCACCAGCGCCTCGCGGGAATCGAAATGCGCGTAAAAGCCGCCATGGGTCAGGCCGGCCTCCTTCATGAGATCGGCGACGCCGATGCCATGAGCGCCCTTCTCGCGCAGCCGCACGGAGGCCTTCTTCACGATCCGATCGTGGGTTTCCTGCTTGTGTTCCGGGGAATAGCGCATGCGGATCTCATTGGATGTCGAGAGTCATCTCATAGCACGCAAATGCCGGGATCGGTGCATTAATTCACGTTAAGTTGCGCCGATCATGGAAAAGGTTGCGGTTGCGTGGACCGCCAGGGCCCCCTTGCCGTCGCGGACAAAGCCCTCGGTGTAGCTGGTCTGGCGTCCCAGCTTGATCACCTTGCCTTCGGCCGAGATCAGCCCGGAGCGAACCGACAGCGGACGCAGATAGGTCAGCTTCAGATCGAGGGTCACCGAGCTTTGCCCGGCCTCGAGCCGGGTCGAAATCGCACATCCCATGGCCGTATCGAGCAGCGCCGCTGCGGTCGCGCCGTGGAGAAGACCGATGGTGTTTTCGAGATCTTCGCGCGGCTCCAGTTCCATGACGATCCGGCCCGGCTCGACAACGGCCATGATGAACCCGATCAGTTTCGCAAAAGGCGGCGGCGGCAGCCGGCCGTCGCGAATGCCGAGCATGGCGTCCATGCCCGATAGGCCCATCGCCGCTTTCGCGACCGGCGCCGGCACCTGCCAGTCCACCACGCGCTCACGCCGCTGCGCCGGCGAAAACAGGGCGATTGGATCGATGTCGGTCATGGCCACCTCTTTGAATGATATATGTCATACTATGCCACGGACTTCGCGCTGGCAACTCGGTCTCATGGGCCCCGCTTGACAAGCCGGCCGTTTCGGCCCGGAAGTGATCCCGACCAGTGCGCCTCGCACGCGTCCACGGAACCTTCGAGATGCCCCGATGGAAATGCTCAACAACCACTGCGGCGTGACGCGCGACGCGCGCGGCGTCGTTCATGTCGCGATCTGCAACGCCGGCCCGCTCAACATTCTCGGCTCGCCCGTCACCGAGGCCGTACGCGAAGGCCTCCAGCAGCTCGCGTCCGACCGCAGCATTCGGGTCGTGGTGCTGCGCGGCCAGAGCGAGAAGAGCATGATCGGCGGCGCGGACATCAAGGAGATGGCCAAGCTCGACCAGAAATCCGCCGAAACCTTCATCAGCCGCCTGCGCGATCTCTGCGAGGCGGTGCGCCAATTCCCTGCCCCGGTGATTGCGCGGATGCCCGGCTGGTGTCTCGGCGGCGGGCTCGAAGTGGCAGCGGCCTGCGACTTCCGCATTGCCGCGCATGATGCGCATTTCGGCATGCCGGAGGTGCGCGTCGGCATCCCCTCGGTGATCCATGCCGCTCTCTTGCCGCGCCTGATCGGCTGGGCCCGCGCGCGCTGGCTGGTGATGACGGCGGAGAACATCGACGCCCCGACCGCGCTGGCCTGGGGACTGATCGACAAGGTCGCGCCGGAGGGCGAACTCGATGCCGTGATCGAGCACACCGTGAAGGCGCTGCTCGAATGCGGTCCCGAGGCGCTGCGATCGCAGAAGGCCCTGTTGCGGCAATGGGAGGAACTGCCGCTGACGGAGTCGGTGAATCTGAGCGTCAAGGTGTTCGGCGAGTCGTTCCTGACAGACGAGCCGACGCGGCTCATGCAGGCATTTGCGAACCGGAAGCGGTAGGCGCACCAAAGACGGTGTCGTGCCCCGCGAAGGCGGGGCATCCAGTACGCCGCGGCTTCTCGGTTCTAGCCGCACCGCCTCTGGAATACTGGATCACCCGCCTTCGCGGGCGATGACAGTGTGCGGTGAGCGAATCTCATCCGAGCCACGACATTTTCTCATCCCTGGCGCGGTTGCATTTTTTGCGTCGCATCATATGATGACCATAATCTTATCCGTCATTGCAGGGAGTTCCGTCATGGCCGAAGCCGCCGATCCCGTCGTCATCGTCTCCGCCGCCCGCACCCCGCTCGGCCGCTTCATGGGCGAATTGTCGCCGCTGGCCGCCCACAAGCTCGGATCGCACGTGATCGGGGCGGCGCTGGAGCGCGCCAGGCTCACCCCCGAAAAGGTCGACGAGGTCTTCATGGGCTGCGTGCTGCCGGCCGGACAAGGCCAGGCGCCGGCGCGGCAGGCGGCACGTAGCGCCGGTTTGCCCGATGCCACCGGCGCGACCACGGTGAACAAGGTCTGCGGCTCCGGCATGAAGGCGACCATGCTGGCGCACGACATCATCCGCGCCGGCTCGGCCGACATCGTCGTCTCCGGCGGCATGGAGAGCATGAGCAATGCGCCCTATCTGCTCGCCAAGGCACGCGGCGGCTATCGCGTCGGCCACGACCGCATCATCGACCACATGATGATGGACGGGCTCGAGGACGCCTATGAGACCGGCCGTTCCATGGGCGATTTCGGCGAGGCCACGGCGGAAGCCTATCAGTTCACCCGCAAGGACCAGGATGCCTATGCCATGGAGACGCTCAGCCGCGCCCGCAAGGCGGTCGAGGGCGGCGCGTTCAAGGCCGAGATCGCGCCGATCACACTGACCGAGAAGGCCGGCCCGCGCGTCATCGCCAATGACGAGCATCCGCTGAAGGTCGACCCCGCCAAGATTCCCGGGTTGAAGCCGGCGTTCCGCGCCAACGGCACTATCACGCCGGCGGCCTCCTCCGCCAATGCCGACGGCGCCGCTGCGCTCGTGCTGACGAAGCGCTCGCTCGCCGATCGGGGCGGCCTACCTGTTCTCGCCGAGATCAAGGGCCACGCCACTCACAGCCAGGAGCCGCAATGGTTCACCACGGCGCCGATTCCGGCGATCCGCAAGCTGCTCGACAAGGTCGGCTGGGCTGCCTCCGATGTCGACCTGTTCGAGATCAACGAGGCGTTCGCCGTGGTCGCGATGGCTGCGCAACGCGATCTCGGCATTCCCCGCGACAAGCTCAACATCAACGGCGGCGCCTGCGCGCTCGGACACCCGATCGGCGCCACCGGCGCGCGGCTGATCGTGACGCTGCTGCATGCACTCGAGGCGCAGAACCTCAGACGCGGCATCGCCGCGCTCTGCATCGGCGGCGGCGAAGCCACGGCCATCGCGGTGGAGCGGCCGGCGCACTAGCCGTCCGCAATGGCCGAAATCAAGGGAAGTCTGTCATTTCAGACTTCCCTCGCCCGTGCCAGAATGTAACGATGACGCGGGTCTCCCGGGGCTCGCAAACCAAGATTGAGGCCCAATGATCTCGAACTGGCTCGCGGCAGCGCTTTCCCGCCGCAACATTCACTATGGCTGGGTGATGGTCGGCGTGACCTTCCTCGCCGCGCTGATCAGCGCCGGCACGGTCGGCGCCCCCGGCGTGTTCATCGTGCCGCTGCAGAAGGAGTTCGGCTGGAGCACGGCGGAGATCTCCTCCGCACTGTCGATCCGCTTCATCCTGTTCGGGCTGATGGCGCCGTTTGCGGCGGCCCTGCTCAACCGCTACGGCCTGCGCAACGTGACGCTGCTCGCGCAGTTGATCGTGGTCTCGGCGCTCGTGCTCTCGCTGGGCATGACCGAGGTCTGGCAGCTCATCGCGCTGTGGGGCGTGGTGATCGGGATCGGCACGGGCATGACCGCCCTGGTGCTCGGCGCGACGATTGCCACGCGCTGGTTCGCAGCAAGACGCGGCCTCGTCGTCGGCATCATGACCGCGAGCGTCGCCACCGGCCAGCTCGTGTTCCTGCCGCTTTTGGCAAGCCTCACCGACCATTACGGCTGGCGGCTCGCACTCGGCTTCGTCTGCATCGCGCTCGGCGTGTCCGCGGTCGCCGTGCTGCTGGTGATGCGCGACCGGCCGAGCGACGTCGGCCTGCGCCCGTTCGGCGATGAAGGTACCGAGCCCTTGCCCGCCCCGCCGGTCAGCCACGGCACGATCACCGGCGTGGCGCTCGGCACGTTGCGCGACGCCTCGAAATCGACCGCGTTCTGGATCCTGTTCGCGACCTTCTTCGTCTGCGGCGCTTCGACCAACGGCCTCGTCCAGGTGCACCTGATCCCGATGTGCCTGGATTTCGGCATCCCGCAGGTTCAGGCGGCGAGCCTGCTGGCCGCGATGGGCATCTTCGACTTCTTCGGCACCATCATGTCTGGCTGGCTGTCGGACCGTTACGACAATCGCTGGCTCCTGTTCTGGTATTACGGCCTGCGCGGGCTCTCGCTGATTTTCCTGCCCTTCAGCGACTTCTCGTTCTACGGCCTCTCCCTTTTCGCAATGTTCTACGGGCTCGACTGGATCGCCACAGTGCCGCCGACCGTGCGGATCACCGCGCAGAAATTCGGACCGGAGCGCGCCAATCTGGTGTTCGGCTGGATCTTTGCCGGCCATCAGCTCGGCGCCGGCGCGGCCGCCTTCGGCGCCGGCCTGTCCCGCACGGTGTATGAGAGCTACCTGCCTGCGTTCTTCATTGCCGGCGCACTGTGCGTGTTCGCCGCGCTGATCGTGCTGGCCCTCTCGCGTCAGCCCAAGCCGCAGCCTGCGATGGCGTAGTATCTCATCGTGATGGTGACGCCGAGCACGGCGGCGTCACCAATCCGCTCGAGCCGGCGAACCCCTCGATCACCGGGCGCGCCGAGGCGAAGAGCGATTGCGGTGCATGGAAGTGACGGCATGAAGATCGGCGTCACTTCGAATCCTTGTTCAATTCGATCGCGACCTCCGACATCCAGGACCCCGGCGCCTCCATCAGGAAGGATTGATGATTGCTCTTGGTCTGGATCGTCACCAGCGCGGCCACCGTGTTTCCCTCGATTCGCGCCTCGATCAGGCCGTCCTTGTTCGTGCCGTAGACCTTGCCGCCCTGTCGATATTCGCTCTCGAACCAGTTGCCGGAAAGCTCCGTCCCGCTCTGCTCGATGTTCGCGGACAGGACCATCTTGTACGCATCGCTTGCGCAGCGCAGATCGAGTGTCAACGACCGTCCCGGCCTGGTGACGTTGTATGCCACTTTGCAGCGGACCTTCTCACGCGGACCATCCGACGGCTTCATCGTACCGATGCCCGACCATGCGCCGGCCAGGCTGTCGAACACCGGCTCTGCGCACAACGGGCTGATGCCGACAAGCACGAGGCAGGCCGCGCCGATGCCGATGCGCGCCGCCGGAAACTTCAATAACATTCTGCCGATCCTGATCCGTAAAGTCTGGGCGCGTCCTACGCCCCAACAGCCGCGGGATGTTGACGAAGCTGTTTAGAAATGTTGCAAAGATTGCCTGAACGTTGCCGCGATCGGCACATCGAGTACACGCCAAGATGTACCCCAGGGGAAACAAAATGCCGGCTCCGTCGTCCGCACCCATCATCCCGACCACTCCAGTGACCGCCGAGATGCGCGATGCGTTGCGCGCGATCGTCGGCGAGAAGGGATTTATCGAGGACGAGCACGGCAAGCAGCCGTTCGTGACGGATTGGCGTGGGCTGCTGGTCGGTGGGACCGGCGCCGTCGTTCGTCCCGGCAGCACCGAGGAAGTATCGAGAGTGGTCCGGCTTTGCCATGCGCACGGCGTCGCGATCGTGCCGCAGGGCGGCAACACCGGCCTGATGGGCGGGGCCACGCCCTGGCCGGCGCACACCGGCATTGTGCTGTCGCTCGGCCGCATGAATCGCGTGCTGGATGTCGATCCCGTCGGCTATTCGATGACGGTCGAGGCGGGCTGTGTGCTGCAGACGCTGCAGGAGACCGCCAGCGAGCACGACAGGTTCCTGCCGCTCAGCCTCGGCGCCCAGGGCTCGTGCATGATCGGCGGCAATCTCTCGACCAACGCCGGCGGCGTGCAGGTGCTGCGCTACGGCAATGCCCGCAATCTGGTGCTGGGGCTCGAAGTCGTCCTGCCCAGCGGTGACGTCTGGGACGGATTGCGTGCGCTCAAGAAGGACAATACGGGCTACGACCTCAAGCACCTGTTCATGGGCGCCGAAGGCACGCTGGGCATCATCACCAAGGCCGTGCTCAAGCTGTGGCCGGCGCCGAAGGACGTCAGCACCGCGTGGCTGGCGATCCGGGATCCACGCGCGGCGCTGGAGATCCTGTCCGACGCCCATAGCGCCTCCGAGGACAATGTCGGCTCGTGCGAGTTGATGAGCCGCGCCGCCATCGACATGGTGCTGCGCCACATTCCCGGCACCCAGGATCCGCTCAAGGCGGATACGCCATGGTATCTCCTGCTCGAATGGTCGTCTGCGCGCCCACGCCGGGATGGGACCGAGGGCATGTCCGAGAAGCTGGAGCAGTTCCTTGCCGACCAGTTCGAGGCCGGCCGCGTGCTCGATGCCGCGATCGCTCACACGGTCGGCCAGTCGCGCAACATGTGGCGAATCCGGGAGGGTGTGGCCGAGGCCTCCCGGGCCGAGGGTCCGGGGCTGAGCTACGACGTGTCGGTGGCGATCTCCAGGATACCGGACTTCATCGACAAGGGACTCAAGGCCGTGATCGACATCCTCCCGACCATCCGCCCCTATCCCCTGGGACACATCGGCGACGGCAATCTGCATTTCTCGTTCATGGGGCCGGCCGGCATGGATCAGCAGACACTGACCCAATACAAGGGCGCGATCACGCGGGCCGTGAACGACCTCGTCACTTCCATGGGCGGATCGATCTCGGCGGAGCACGGCATCGGCATCGACAAGCTCGACGAGCTCAGTCACTACCGGTCGAAGACCGAGCTCGACATCATGCGCACCATCAAGCGCGCGCTCGATCCGCAGAACATCATGAACCCCGGCAAGGTGCTGCGGCTGTGACTGTCGATCAACAGGTCTTCTTCTGCAAATGCTCGACGCAGGTGCAGGTCTTGGTCGCCGGATATTTCACGTCGTAATAGGGAAAGCTCGAGGTGGCCGGGCTGTTGGTCGAGCAGCGGGGAAACAGGTAGTAGCTGTCGGACAGCTTCACGGTGCCGGCGATGGTGAAGCCGAGGTTGGGCGCATAGTCGTAGGTCACCTCGCTCAGCACGAGCGAGATGTTGGCGTTGGTGGTGCCGCTCGGCCCCGTGAACTTCGACAAGGTCATCGGGTCACCCTTCTGTCTCGCGCCCGTCGAGCTGGTCGACCTGCTCCATTGCACCGTCGCATTGCCGTTGCTGTCGGTCGACACGCCAGAAACCGTGATCGTCATCAAGGAGGTGCTGCCGCTCTTGGTCGGATAGGGAGCCATGATGGCGCTTGCAGCCGCGAGAATGCCGTCCATCTGAGACGAGGTGACGGCCGTGTTCTGCGTGACCATGTCGGCGACACTGTGCGCGGTCGCGCTGACCTTGACGTTCATGGCAAGTCCGTTGCCGAGCTCGACGCCGCCGACATAGAGCACCAGCATGAACGGCACCACAATGGCGAACTCCGTCGCTGCAACGGCGCGGTCATCGGCCAGCAGGCGCCGGGCGCGAGATGACAGGGCGGAGATCATCAGGGGGCTCCTGGCTCGTTCTGGAACGCGGCGGACGACATGATCAGCCGGTTGCCGTTGCTGAGGTTCGAGAGGTTGAAGCCGAGCGGCCCGAGCACGACCGGCCAGACATACATGACGCGGAGCACGACGATATCGCCGGCATCGCCGGGATCGTACTGCCAGGAATTGGTGACCTTGCCCGAGCTGTCGAAGGTCAGGGTCGGCATTCCCGTGTTCGCGGACGTCCACGAGGTCGCCACCTGCATGTCGACCATGAGGCCGTTGCAATTGAACAGGATCACGATCTGCTCGCAGACCTTCTGCTTGAACGCCGCCTGGGTCATCTGAGCGGATTGAACCTGTCCGGTCATGACGAGGCGCGCCGACTGGCGCACGATGGATTCGAGCGTCTGCTGGGCGAAGAAAACGAGGAACGTCTGGATCAGCGCGATGATGAGGGCGAGGAACGGCGCAGCGACCAGCGCGAATTCGACGGCCGTCGCGCCGCTCTTGTCCCGCGCGAAGGCAGCACAGCGATTGCGGCATCTCTTGGTCGTTGCGGCGGGGCCGGTCATGGCTCTTCTTCTCTACTTCACGAGGCTGGCCGTGCTGGATGCGACCTTCAGGAACAGGTTGGTCAGCGCATCGGAAATGTCGCCGCCGGTCTGAACACTCGCGTACAGACCGGGCGAGGCGCATGATTGCAGCCGTTGCGCGATCATGCCTGTCGACGAGGACGGATTGTTGAATTGCGCAATCTTCTTCTTGTACCAATCGTCGGCTGGCAACTGCAGATACTCGGTGTAGAGCACCGCGATGCGAATGCCGCGGTTCTTGATCGTCGTGCACGCCGCTGTATTCAGCGGCTGCTGGCAACGCACTTGCGTGCTGCCGACTGCTGGCAGCGGATAGGTGGCAGCCGGATCGCAGCTTGCAGACTTCAGGATCAGCTTGTCTTCGACCCCGTCGGTGACGAGGAATACCACCTCCTGCGGCGTGTCGCCGGCCTGGTTAGTGCCGCCGCCCGGCGTGGGCATGATGTTGTTGACGCCTGTCAGCCCGCCTGCAATGTCAGAGCCGTAGTCGGTGGAACATTGATTGATGATGACGCAGTTCTGGTGATCCACCGGCATCAGCTTGATATTAGCGATCTGCGTGCCCGCGGTCGTCGGCGTCGTCAGCGTCTGGACCGTGTTCAATTTGTAGTCAAACGTGTAAATGGCAGCCTTGTACGTCGTGTTGTTGAGCGCGGCCATGCACTGCATGACGCCGCCCGAAACACCCGATTGCGGGCACGTCCATGGCCCCACCATCAATTGCTTGACGGCATTGGTTACGAGATCAATGCGCAGCGTAATGTTGTTGGCGCGTGCGACGGTGAGATTGTCCTTGTTCGTCGAGCTCGGATTCTGGTTGTTGGGATGAATTTCGTGGCAAGCGAAGGCGCAGTTCCTCGCGTATGAAGGCTGACTGCTCGTGGCAGAAATCATCTTGTCAATATCGGCCTGCGTCGCCCCAAGCGCCATCGATGGCGAGACGTCCAGCAGCATATAGAAGTTCATGTTGGGCGCGCTGGACGCCCGCGCTGTGGCGGATCCGTTGACCTGCCAGGTCTGCTTGCCGAGAACACCGGGGAAATTGTTGATGGACTGCGCGGTGTAGGACACCGTGATCGTGCGAGCGAGACCGGTATCAGTGACGGTGACCGTCGGCGTCGGGACCGACGACAGACCGGGAAGCTTCGCCTTCGCAGCGAAAACCGCTTCCGCGGTCGCCTTGACGATGCCGGTGTCGGTCTGCGTCAGCATCGCCGGCCGCACGGCTGCGATCGCGGCGGCGTCGGCGGCGGCGTTCAGCTGCTCGCGCTTGCGCAAGGCCAGCGTGTAGTCGAGCGTCATGCCCAAAAGAAAGATGGTCGGAACCATCATGAGCGCGAAGATGATGGCGACGTTGGCCTTCCGATCACTCCCGAAACGGAGCACTGCGCGGCGGAGCATGACCTTCATCCTGATTGCCGTCGTTACGGCAAAAAACTTCCCTGAAATCTCGTGATCGGAGGGGCCGCAGCATTGCTGCGATCACCCCCACATCGCAGGCTGCAATATGCTTTTGGCCTTCTTAATCAACACTTACGGGCGATCGACAAACATGGACCGCGACAAAGTGCGATGGATCGTATTGAGAAAGCATCATTAACGCGGCTTAAACGCGATCGCAGAGATCGACGGTTAACGGGATCATGCGCAGGGTGGCGGCGGGTACACGACGTGCACCGGCAGACGAAGGGCGCGTCAGGCAAGCCTAGCGCGGGCGGCGGTGCCGGCGCCGTCGTTCGTCCCGGCAGTACCGAGGACGTGTCGAACGTGGTCCGGCTCTGCCATGAGCACGGCGGCGCGGCCGTACCGAAGGGTGGCAACACTGGCATCATGGGCGGAGTCGCGCCCTGGCCTACGCACACCGGCATCGTGCTGTCGCTGGGCCGCATGAACCGCGTGCTGGATGTCGACCCCGTCGGCTACGCGATGACGCGCCAGGAATTGGTGCAGCGTAGGAGGGTCGCAAAGATGTTGCGACCCTCCGTGGTTTTGTCGAGCGTGGTGTTGACTGTCCTCAAGCCACCGAACCGCCACGGGGATTGACGATCGTATACCCCCGCAATGAACGTGCGTGGATTCGCGTCGCGCGCCCGCCCGAGTTGGCGTCATAGGCCATCCAGACGTCGCCCCCGAGGTGCTGCTCCAGGACGAAAACGTGTCCTCGTCGCGCAGCAACCATTCCTGGTGCGGGTGATGTCCGCGGAAAGCGCAGCCAGTTGGCCGCAAGATTCAATTCCGGCACAATCCGGCCAAACACGCGCAGCGCCGCACCGCAGCCGCAGAAGGACGAAGGACAACCGGCCGGACGGCCACCGACAATGCGAGCGCTGGACGCACCGGAGACGGTCGCCGACGTGGCGGTGTCCCCCGCATCAGTCACCGTCAGTTGCGTCGAGCGGTAGGCTTGCAGCAAGGACCTGGAAGCCGGTGAAGATCTGGACGCTGATAAGGATCGCGAAGTCCGCTCGCGTCGCGTCTGCGAATACGAGAAGTCGCAGGGCATGGTGACATTGCATTCAGGGGCTTGATGAATTCGATAAGGTCGTGCTTCCGAAGCGACAGAACCGAGGACAATGAAGAGACACGCAGAAAATACTCGCTTGAACATTGCAGGACTCCAAATGAGAGACCCTGCCCCGGATGATGAGAAACAAATACAGTTTGGCTGAAATGGGACTAAAGGCCGGCTGAAAATCGACTGCATTGCGCGACACGGCCGGCAATCGTCATAGCCTACACGTAGCGACCGAGATGATTAACTCGCAACGCACGAATGCCCGCTCAGCGGGTCAATCTTGTGGCCCGCAATCAAGTCAGCTTCGCATTTGGAGCGTTGCCAAGGCAGAACCCGCTGCCACTCACTGCATCATCGCGGTCGCGATCTTCTCCGCCGACATCAGGACCGGGAAGTTGGTGTTGGCGCACGGCACCACCGGGAAGATCGAGGCGTCGACGACGCGCAGGCCCTCGACGCCCCTGACCCGGCCCTGGCTGTCGACCACCGCCATGGGATCGTCGGCCCGGCCCATTCGGCATGAGCAGGAGGCATGCCACACGCCGATGGTTGCCTTGCGCACGAAGGCTTCCAGAGCCTCGTCATCGTTCATCACCTGATCGAAGGTGAAGCCTTCCACCACGAAATTGTCGATCATGTAATGACGCAGCGCCGCCGGCCCGTCCATCAGCGCCGCGGCGATCGTGGTCAGAATCTTGTTCCTGGTGTTGACCACGCCGATCTTGCGGACGCGGTCGGTATAGGCGGCCGGGAACGGCTTGTCCGTCACCTTCCTGACGACGTCGCTCATCTGCACCGCCGCCATCTTGCGGAAGCCGCTCATCAGGCGATCGAGGTCGCGCCGGTCGGACAACAGGTTGAACTCGACGATCGGCTCTGCCGAGGGATCGCGCGAGGCCAGCTTGACCTGTCCGGTCTCGGAATAGGTCTTGTTGACGAAGGTCAGGAGCGAGCCGATCTGCGCGCCGACGGCGTGCCAAGCCGATTTGCTGATGACGACGACGAACATATCGCCCTTCGGCACATCAGGCAGCCCGGACGAGTAACGCAGGCCCAGCTGCATGTGGCGCCGGGTGTGCCCGTTCATCCGCGCGCCGCGGCGGACAAAGGACGACAGCGAGATCGAGGGATGATCCATCAGGCGCTGGCCGACGCCCGGCAAGCCCATCAGCACGGGAATGCCCATGTCCTTGAGGTGACCGACCGGGCCTATGCCGGCGCGGAGCAGATGCGCCGGCGAATGGATGGCGCCGCTGGAGAGAATGATCTCGCGTCCGCGAAATTCCTGCTCGCGTCCGTCAACCGTCGCCTTCACGCCGACGCAGCGCGTGCCTTCGAACAGCAGCTCTTTGACTTGCGTGTTGGTGGAGATCGTGAGGTTGGCGCGCCTGCGGGTGTCGCGATCGAGATACCCCATGGCGGCCGAGACGCGCTGCTCGGCCTGGTTGGAATGCGTCACCGGAAAATAGCCGTCGACGAACTCGCCGTTCTGGTCGGGCACGAATTGATGCCCGGCCTGCTGGAAAGCCTGCGCGAAGGCCTGCGAATGCTGCGTCCAATGCTCCCGTGGGATACGGCGCACCGGGATCCGGCCGTCCTTGCCGTGATACGGTCCGTCGAAGTCGAGGTCGCGCTCGACCTTCTTGAAGAAGGGCAGCACCTCGGCCCACGACCACCCCTCGGCGCCCCGCGCCTCCCATTCATCGTAATCGGTCGGCGCGCCGCGATTGGCCATCTGGCCGTTGATCGACGAGCCGCCGCCCAGCACGCGCGCCTGTTCGTATTTGCGTAAAGGGGGACGCGATTCGTTCGGATTGTTGTGACTGACGACCTGCGTCGTAACCTTGAGCTCGGTCCAGTGAAAGCGCGGATCGAAATAGGCCGTGCCGGGATAGCTGTCCCTGATCTCGGCCGGCTCGTTGCCGGGCGGAGTGTCCTGTCCGGCCTCGCACAGCAGGACCTTGTTGGCGCTTCTTGCGGAGAGTCGATGGGCCAGCACGGACCCGGCCGAGCCGCCGCCCACGATGATGAAGTCGTACACGATTGGCGTTTCCTGTTGTTCTTGTTGGCGGAGCTTAGCTCGTTATCGTTTGACCATGGAAGGATTTGGATTGCATCCACGCCAACTTTCTCTCGTGTCCCGGACGCGCTGCAACCCCTCAGGCGTTGCGGCGCTGAGCCGGGACCCGGGAGGCTCCGAGTTCGCTGTTAGATGGTCCCCGGCTCTGCAGCGCACCGCTGCCCGACGATGCTTCGCATCGCCGGGGAAGCGCTGCGCTGCGTCCGGGGCACGAGCTTCGCGGCTGGCACAAGGATGCTACGGCCTGATCGAAAAGTTCTCCGGCGGCCCCGGCTTGCGCAGGGGCTCCGCCAGCCGGGCGAACTCGCACAGCAGCGATCGCGTCTTCCTGGGATCGATGATCTCCTCGACCCAGAATTTCTCGGCCGAGCGGAACGGCGAGCGCAGCCTGTTGAGTCGCTCCTCGATCTCCTTCAGCTTGCCCGCCTTGTCTTCCGCCGCGTCGATGTCAGCGCGGTAGGCCGCTTCGATGCCGCCTTCCAGCGGCAGCGAGCCCCAATAGGCCGACGGCCAGGCGTAGCGGATCGAGAAGCGGTCGGCCGGCTGGTGCACGACGCCGGCGACACCGAATGCGTTGCGCAGGATCACGGTGCACCAGGGTACGGTGGTCTGATTCACCGCGGCCATGGCGCGGACGCCGTGGCGAATGGTCGCCGCCTTCTCGGCATCGAGGCCGATCATGAAGCCGGGGCAGTCCATGAGGTAGACGATCGGAAGATGGAAGGTCTCGGCGAAATCGACCCAGCGCACCACCTTCTGGCAGGCATCCGCGGTCCAGGAGCCGCCATAATGGAAGCTGTCGCTGGCCAGCAGCAGCACCGCCCTGCCCTCGAGCCGGGCGAGGCCGATAATGATCGGCTTGCCGAAATTCTTGGCGACCTCGAAGAACGAGCCCTTGTCGACGACGGACTCGATGATCGGCCGCATCTTGTAGACCTGCTTGCGGTTGCGCGGCACCGCATTCATCAGCGCTTCGTCGCCGCGCTCCGGATCGTCGGTGCAGGGCAATGTCGGCGGCAGCTCGTAGACCGACGGCGGCAGATAGGACAGAAACCGCCGCGCGCAGGCAAAGGCCTCCTCCTCGGTGTCGACGGCATGATCGACCGCGCCGGCGCGGGTCTGAATGTCGGCGCCGCCGAGTTCCTCCTTCGTCAGGTCCTGCCCCAGCGCCTTCACCACCGGCGGCCCGGCGACGAACATCGCGGACTTCCGGGTCATGATGGAATAGTGGCTGGCGGCAAGACGCGCCGCACCCAGGCCCGCCACCGAGCCGAGGCCGAGTGCGACCACAGGCACGCGCGACAGATTTTCCGTCGTGAAGCGATACCAGCGCGTGCCGCCGATGCCGCCGGGCAGGTTCGCCGCCCCCTTGGTCTCGATGGTCTTGACCGAACCGCCGCCGCCGGAGCCCTCGATGATGCGGACGATGGGCAGACGGAAATCGTGCGCCATCTCCTCCGCCATCAGCGGCTTTGCGGAGATCGATGCATCGGCCGAGCCGCCACGCACCGTGAAATCGTCGCCGACCACGGCGACGGTGCGGCCGTCGACGCGCGCGCGGCCGAACACGCAGTTGGCCGGCGTCAGTTTCTGCAGTTCGCCGCTGGAATCGTACTCACCGATGCCGGAGACGGCACCGATCTCGTGAAAGCTGCCCTTGTCGATCAGCTTGTCGATACGCTCCCGAACAGTCAGCCGGCCCTGGTCATGCTGTCGCTTGACCTTGTCAACGCCGCCCATCTCCCGCGCGAAGGCTTCGCGCCGGGCGAGCTCGTCGAGTTCCGGCTTCCAGTTCATTCACTCCCTCCGAATGGATCGGCTTGTTATTGTTGTGCACGGCCATGGCGACCGGCTTACGCGAGATACGGTTGCTGAAGGCATCGCCCTCCGCGCCCTCCATCAGGCTGCCGAGCGAGCGGCCAAGCTCCAGCATCAGCGGGGCGACTTCGTCGTGCAGACGCTGCTCGTCATACATCGCCGACAGAAGACCGATCGTGATGACCACGAAGGTCTGGTACTGCGGCGACCAGATCGGCACCGCGAGGCCGTTGATGTGCGGGCTCCACAGGCCGCAGGCGACGACATAGCCGCGCTCGCGCAGCATCTGCCGGTTGGCCTCGATGCGGGGCTTGAGGACCTTCGCAGCCTCGGGAGCTTCGCGCTCCATCTCAGCGATGAAGGCATCGCCGACTTCCGGCGATAATGCCGCCGTGTAGGCCGCGCCTGCTGCGGTCGAGGCCATCGCGATGCGGCTGCCGGTGCCCTCGTGCAAGCCGAGTGCAGAGGGCGAGCGCGCGAACTGGAGATAGACGAGATGGAAGCGATCGGGGACGACGAAGCCGACGGTGCCCGGCAATTGCTCGGCCACTTCCTGCAGCCGCTGCCGGATCATGCTGCGCAGCTGTGCGCCCTTCATCATCGAGGCGCTCATCGCCACCGCGCTCGGGCCGATGCGATATTTCTGATCGCGCGGCAGATAGACGAGCTGGCCCATGCGGGTCAGCGTGTGCGTGAGCCGCGACACCGTCGAGCGCGGCAGACCGCAGCGGTTTGAAATCTCGAGATTGCCGAGCCTCGCTTCGTGGCCCTCGAAGCATCGCAACACGTCGAATGCGCGCGAGACCACCTGGATGACATCACCCTCGCCGGCATCGCCCGCGAGCGCACCTTGCCTACTCAACCGCTCCGAACGTCGTCCCATGATCCCTACCGTTATGTTCCGCTGTGCGGAATTAAATTCCACTTGCAGACGACGCTACCTCAGGCATTTTGCGACGACAACAAAAAGGCGATGGCATGCCAGAAATTAAGATCGTCACGGAGATCGCGGGACGCGTCTGCGCAACTCCCGTGCAAGTTGGAGGAACCGTCGCGGATGGCGATGACGTTGTGGTTATCGAAGCAATGAAGATGGAAATTCCGGTGCCCTCGCCCGCGAGCGGCACAATCACATCGCTTCTGGTGAAGCTCGACGACGTCGTTGCCGAGGGACAGGCGATCGCGATCGTCGCGAACTGACTGTATTCTGCGCGATTTCCGCGACAATCTGTCAGGCTCATTCCCGAATGCTCGGTACGGCGTTGCCATCGCTTGATTGCGGTGACATGATCTGGTGCAAACAAAACGTTGTTTCAAACAAAGAAAGAAAATCCTCGCAAGCAAGCGAGGATCGTTGGAGGGAAACATGCTTCGTGGGCTGCTCGTGCTCGCGCCTGCCTTGGTGGCGGGCATTTCTTTTGCGTCTACACGCTATTCGTTCGCCGAAGACATCAAGCTGCCGGCGACATTGACCTTCACCGCCTATGACACCGGAACCGCCGGCTTCAACATCGCAGTCGGCGTCGGCAAGATGATGAAGGACAAGTACGGCACCGACGTGCGCGTGCTTCCCGCAGGCAACGATGTTGCCCGCCTCGCGCCGCTGCGCGCCAAGCGCGCAGCCTCATCGGCGATGGGATCGGGCACCTACTTCGCGCAGGAAGGTGTGTTCGAGTTCGGCTCGAAGGAATGGGGGCCGCAACCGCTGCAGACCCTGCTCTCGACCGTCGACTGCAATTGCGCCTCGCTCGGGGTGGCCGCCGACACCGGCGTGAAGGAGCTGAAGGACCTCAAGGGCAAGCGCGTCGGCTTCGTCGTCGGCTCGCCCGCGCTGAACCAGAACTCGCTCGCGGTGCTCGCCTTCGCCGGGCTGACGCAGAAGGACGTCAAGGCCGTCGAGTTCGCCAGCTACGGCGCGATGTGGAAAGGACTGATCAACAACGACGTCGATGCCGCCTTCGGCACCACCATCACCGGTCCCGCCAAGGAGGCCGAGACCTCGCCGCGCGGACTGATCTGGCCGCCGCTGCCCGCCAAGGACAAGGAAGGCTGGGCGAGGATGCAGAAGGTCGGCTCGTTCTTCTTCCCGCAGCTTGCGACCTGCGGCGCCGGCATCTCGCCGGAGAAACCGGTCGAGCTCGGCAACTATCCCTACCCGATCTTCGTCGCCTACGCATCGCAACCGGCCGACCAGGTCTACGCGATGACCAAGGCGATGATCGTGCACTACGACGCTTACAAGGACTCCGCGCCCGGCGCCGGCGGACTCGCGGCCAACCGCCAGACCAAGAACTGGGTGGTGCCGGTCCATCCCGGCGCGGTGAAGGCGCTGAAGGAAGCCGGGCAATGGAGCGACGCGCAGGAGGCGTACAACAACAAGCTGATCAAGCGCCAAGAGGTGCTGGCAGCCGCGTGGGCCGATTTCGGCAAGTCCAATCCGCCGTCCGACGACAAGGCTTTCCTCGACGGCTGGATGAAGGCGCGCGCTGCAGCGCTTGCGAAAGCCGGCATGCCCAACGGGTTCGAGGAATAGTCTTGGTGAGGGCATCGATCGTCGCAACGAGGGAGCTGCGCCCCCTCTCCCGCTTGCGGGAGAGGGTTGGGGAGAGGGTGTCTCCACGGTGGGACTCCCCTAGAGGAGAGAACCCTCACCCGCCGCTTCGCGGCGACCTCTCCCGCAAGCGGGAGAGGTTTCGTCGCCCGCGGCGCGAGCGATTCAAACAATTGTCGTTCGCCTGATCTGCACAATAGCCCACGCGCGGGATCGATGATGCCTTCTTCCACCTCCACCGCCCCGCAAGACGAGACCAAGCGGGTCGTGTTCGACGATCCGCATGGCGCCGCCGGCAACATGCAGGAGGCGGAGGTCACGCGCGTGCGCGCACTTCGCGGCGCCTGGCGCTGGATGCTGGTGGCCGCGACCGCGGCGACGATCCTGCTCTGCATCAATCAGCAATTCTCGCTGCGCTTCTTCATCGGCTACACCCAGCTCAACACGGAGTATTTCTATCTCCTGATCGCCTTGATGCTGCCCTTCACCTTCCTGATCTTTCCGGGCGCGGCGCGTGCGCCGCTCGATCGCATTCCCTGGTACGACCTCGTCCTGTTCCTCGCGACCTTCGCGGCGGCGCTCATGTTGATGTCGAACGTGCGCAAGGCGGCGGAGGCCGGCTGGGAATTCGGCGGCGCGCCGACGGGCGTGATCGCCGCCGGCCTCGTGATGTGGACGATGTTGATGGAGGCGCTGCGCCGCACCGGCGGCTGGAGCCTGCTGCTGAGCATCTTCCCCTTCACCGTCTATCCGCTGTTTGCCGAAGCCGGCTGGCTCGGGCCGTTCCGCGGCACGCAATCAACGCTGGAGCAGGCGACTGCCTATCACGTGCTGTCGGGCGAAAGCCTGCTCGGCATTCCCATTCAGGCCTTTGCCGACACCGTCATCGGCTTCCTCGTGTTCGGCACCGCGCTGATGATGACGGGGGCCGGAAAATTCTTCATCAACCTCGCCTTCGCGCTGTGCGGCACGTTCCGCGGCGGTGCCGCCAAGGTCTGTATCTTCGCCAGCGGCCTGCTCGGGATGATGTCCGGCTCGATCATCTCCAACGTGCTGACCGCCGGCACCATGACTATCCCCGTGATGAAGAAAAGCGGCTTTCGCGCCTCCTATGCGGCAGCGATCGAGGCCTGCGCCTCGACCGGCGCGGTGCTGGCGCCGCCGGTGATGGGCGCCACCGCCTTCGTGATCGCGCAGTTCCTCAATGTCAGCTACGCTGACGTCGCAATCGCCGCGATCATTCCGGCGGTGCTCTATTACATCGGCCTGTTCATGCAGGTCGACGCCTATGCGGCCCGCCACAAGCTGAAAGGCATCCCGCGCGCCGAGCTGCCGCGGATCATGGATACGATCAAGGACGGCTGGTACTACGTCTTCGTCATCGCACTCCTGATCGTGATGCTGCTCTACTTCAAGCGTGAGAGCCACGCGCCGTTCTATGCCACCGCGCTGCTGCTGGTTCTCAACCAGTTCTTCTCCAAGGACACGCGCTGGACGTTCGCGACGATCGGAAAATTCCTCGAGGTCAACGGACGCACCTTCGTGGAGCTCGTCGGCATCCTCGCCGGCTGCGGCCTCCTCATCGGCGCGTTCTCGATGACCGGCGTGGTGTCGAGCCTTGCCAACGACCTCGTGCACATCGCCGGCGACAATGCCTTCCTGCTGCTTGGCATGTGCGCTATCACCAGCCTCATCCTCGGGCTCGGGCTGACGACGACGGCCTGTTACATCTTCCTCGCCATCCTGGTCGCGCCAGCGCTGGAGAAGCTCGGGCTCAACCGCATGGCGGTGCACATGTTCATCTTCTACTGGGGCATGCTGTCGTCGATCACCCCGCCGGTCGCCATCGCCTCCTTTGCCGCCGCGGGCATCGCCGGCTCCCCGGCGATGAAGACGGGCTGGGAATCGATGTGGGTCGGCAGCATCATCTATTTCCTGCCGTTCTTCTTCGTGCTCAACCCGGCGCTGGTGCTGCAAGGACCGAGCCCTTATTTGGCAGCTCTCGGCCTGATGGGGCTTGCGGCGTTCGGCACCCTGTTCATCTGCGGCGGCATCCAGGGCTATCAGGTCTTCGTCGGCAACCTCCGCGGCACGGGGGCACTGGAATGGCCCATTCGCGTGCTGCTCGTGATCGGCGGCTTCGTGGTGGCCACTCCCGGCGGCGGCATCATGCCGCTGTCGCAGATGCAGGTCACGTTGCTGGGCCTTGGGATCCTGCTGCCGACGATCCTGATCGCGCTTCTGCTGGTCCGACGCCAGCCTGTGATGCCGGACGGGTTGCGCGTGCCTTAATTGCGTTGCACAAGTGCGGCGATGAAGCCGCACCTGCCCGCCGCCTCCGCCTGGACCCGCTCGAAACCGCCCTTGCTGCGGTTCCTGGACAATTGCCTCAGCGAATTCTCCGCCGAGACCTCGGGCCATGTCGCCGACTACATTCCCGAGCTCGGCAAGGCCGACCCTGCCTATTTCGGCATCAGCCTGGCGACCCTGGACGGCCATGTCTATGAAGTCGGCGACAGCCGGGTGCCCTTCACCATCCAGTCGATGTCGAAGCCCTTCGTGTTCGCACTGGCGCTGGACTTGCTCGGTGCCGGCAGAGTGGAGAGCGCGATCGGCGTAGAGCCGTCGGGCGATCCCTTCAATTCGATCCGGCTCAATTCCGAGAACCATCCGTTCAACCCGATGGTCAATGCCGGCGCGATCGCCTGCACCGGGCTGATCTACGACAGCAAGGGCGTGGAGGCCTTCGAGCAGATTCGCACTGCGCTCAGCCGCTTTGCCGGACGCGACCTCGCGCTCGACGAGGCCGTCTATGCTTCCGAAAGCCAGACCGGCGACCGCAACCGCGCCATCGGCTATCTGCTGAAGACCAATGCGGTCATCTCGGACAATGTCGCCGGTGTCCTCGACGTCTATTTCCGCCAATGCGCCGTGCTGGTCACCGCGCGCGACATCGCGGTGATGGCGGCGACGCTGGCCAATCGCGGCATCAACCCTGTCACCGGCGAGCAGGTGCTGAGCGCCTACGCGATCTCGCGCACGCTCTCGGTGATGACGTCGTCGGGCATGTACGACTATGCCGGCGAGTGGATCTACCGGATCGGCATTCCCGCCAAGAGCGGCGTCGGCGGCGGCATCTTGGCCGCCCTCCCCGCGCGTCTCGGCCTCGGCAGCTATTCGCCGCGCCTCGACAAGCACGGCAACAGCGTGCGCGGCATCAAGGTCTGCGAGGCGCTGTCCTCGCACTACGACCTGCACATGCTCAACCGCAGCGACGACGCGCGCAACGCCGTCATCGCGGACTACGACATCGGCAAGAGCCCCTCGCGCCGCGTGCGCCGCCCGCAGGAGCGCGAGATTTTGGCCGCGCACGAACAGGAGGTGCGGATCATCGAGCTGGTCGGCACGCTGTCACTGTCCGCGGTCGACTACGTCTCGCGGCGCCTTGCCGGCCGGCCGCGGCCGCAATTCGTAATCTTCGATCTGCACCGCGTGACCTCGACCACGCGTGCCGGCGCGCGGCTGGTCGCCGAAGCGTTCGAGGAGCTTGCGGCGCTGAACGTGACCGTCGTGCTGTCAGGCGTCAGGCGTGCCTCCAAGGAATGGAACACGTTGCGCGAATGGACCGCCGAGCTGAAGAACGTCCGCGACTTCTTTCTACTCGATACCGCGATCGAATGGGCCGAAGACCAGATCGTCTATCGCTACGGCGGCTCGATCGATTTTCACGAGACCACCGAGCTTGCCGAGCAGCCCCTGCTGACCGGGCTGAGCGAGGAAGAGCTGACGGATCTCGCTTCGCTCTGCACCGTCAGGACCTATCAGTCCGGCGCGAAGATTCTCACCACCGGCGATCCTGCGGATGCCCTGTATTTCCTGCGCAGCGGCGCGGTGCACGTCACCTTGCCAGACGGCATCAGGCTGGCGACGCTCACCGCCGGCATGGCATTCGGCGAGATGGCACTGCTGGAGGCAACGCGTTCTGCCGACGTGTCAGCCGACATGGCGGCAACCGCATGCGAGGTGTCGCTGAAGGATTTCGAACGCTTCCGCAAGCAGCATCCACGCGCCAGCGAATGCATCATGCGCAACCTCGCCCAACTGCTGGCCGACCGCCTGATCGTCGCCAATGCGAAGGTGGATATTCTGACGTCGACGTGAGCGGTAGGCATTCATTCCCATGAGATCGTCATGCCCGGCTTGTCCCGGGCATCCACGTTCTCCGTGCTGCGTGGCAAGGCGTGGATGGCCGGGACAAGCCCGGCCATGACGCTGTGGAAACTGTCGGTGCCTCAACCGACGCCGTTTGCTCAGCGGCTCGCAGCTTCGCTGATGCGTCGCTTGATCTTGGCGGCACTGGCATCGAGCAGCGCGGATGGCTGCTGGCCGGTGGCGGCGCACAGGCAGGCCCAGTAGTAGACGACATCGCCGAGCTCTTCGACGAGACCCGCCTTGTCGAGCCAATCGTCGCGCAGGAGCTTCTTGATGTGGTCGGCGACCTCGCCGGCTTCGCCGGCAAGTCCGAGGCCGAGATAGGACAGCCGCTCGTTGGACGGCTGCTCATCGACTTTCGCAATACCCGCGGCCCAGACCGCATATTCATCGATCGTCATCGGCATTCCCCGCCGCTTGCGTCTATTCAGCCCACCACTTCGGTGACCGGCTGGAGGTCGATCTCGAAGGTCTCCAGGAATTTCGAGGTCATGATGTAGAAGCCGACCGAGAGCTGCAATTCGACCAGAGCGGCCGGCGTCAGCTTCGACGCGATCGCCTTGAACGTCGCGTCCGTCGGCTTCTTCAGCTTCACGACCTCGTCGGTAAAGGCGAGCGCGGCGCGCTGCACCTCATTGAAGCAGGACGCCGCCTGCCAGTTCTCAAGCGCCTCGTTCTGCTCGTCGGTGACGCCGACATTCTTGCCGATGCGCTTGTGCGCGACGATCTCGTACGGCGCCTCGCACAAGATGCCGGTGCGGGTGATCGCGAGCTCGCGTACGATCGGGTCGAGCTCGCCCTTGTGCCTGATAGCGCCCCCCAAGCGGCAGTACTGCTCGAAGTAGCTCGGCGAGTGCGCCATCATGCGGAAGATGTTGGCATGACGGTTCTTGTCGAGGATTTCGCGGGTGCGGTCGGATGCCTTGGACGGGTCGCTGTACTGAATGCGGGCCATGATTTTCCTGAAGTTTTCCCTGAGCTTTTGATGCTTTTTGTCGTTGTGGGGATAAGTTCCCACAGACTCTATTCGCGGGCGGACGCAGGAGCAACATCATCGAGTCAAATTGCCGCCGCATTGCTGATCGACCCTGAGACAGTCGATATTCGCCGCGTGGGGACAAATCGCGGTGAGTACTCGCAAGTGGGGTGTTCCGAGTAAAAACAATTGGCCGTCGGGTGCGCTAGCCGCGCAACGATGAGTCACGCCCAAGTCTAGGGAGAGAACGGCATGAAGGAAGCCACCAAGGGGGCCGCCTCGGGAGCGCTCGCGCATATGCTGGCGGTGACAGCGATGCTCGTCATCGCCAGCATCTTGTTCTACGGGCGTTAGTTCGAGTTTTAGCGTTTTCGTCATTACGGGGTGGCCCTCGCACAGGCCAGGCCCAGAATACCCGTTCCAGGCTCGGTCTCATGACCGCCCCCGAATGACGAATCCCGCTACGCCCTCTTCGTGAAGAACGGCACGAGCTTTCCCGCAAAGGGCTTGAAGCTCGCGACAACCGAATCGCCGATGGCGAGTCCGTTGTCACCATGGGCCATCATGCGAAATCCCTCGGCGCAATCGACCAGCAGGATGTTGTAGGGCACGTGGGCGCGCGTTTCGGGTGTGGCGGCGCGGCAGACCAATGAGGTCGCGTAGACCCTGCCCTTGCCGCTTGCGCGCTGCTCGCGCGGATCAGGTGCGCCGCAGGCCGCGCAGAAGGCGCGGTGGAAATACTGCAGATGGCCGCACGCGTCACAGGCCTGAAACGTGATCGCCTCATCGCCCTTGGTCCAGTCCGCGAGACGCTCGCTCATCGCACCCGCTCCAGGAACATGCTCACGTGGGACGACAGCACGCCGCCGTCGCCGTGCAGCAGCGCAATCGAGGCATCGCGCACCTGCCGATTCGTCGCCCGGCCCGTCATCTGCAAATGCGCCTCGACCAGATGCGCCATGGCGCCGCCGACGCCGCAATGGCCGTAGCTGAGCAGACCGCCATGGGTGTTGAGCGGCATGGCGCCGTCGCGGCCAAAATGGCCGGCGCGGACGCGCACGGCCGCTTCGCCGCGGCCGGCAAGGCCGAGGTCTTCGAGCAACATCGCGAGCGTGATGGTGAAGCTGTCGTAGATCGCGGCGTAACGCACGTCGGAGATGGCAAGGCCTGTCGCCTGCCTGGCGCGCGCGATGGAGATCTCGGCACCGAGCTCGCTGAGGCCAGGCGCGGCCGTGACATGCTGATGGGTATGCGCCTGGGCACAGCCGCGGATCCGCACACCCGCTTTCCCGGTCCGCTCGCGGCTGATGACGAAGGCGGCCCCGCCATCGGACACCGGGCAGCAGTCGAGCAACTTGAGCGGCATCGCCACCGGCTTGGAGGCCATGACGTCGGCGACCGTGATGGGATCGTGAAATTGCGCGCCGGGATGGGTGCAGGCGTGGGCGCGCATCAACACCGCGAACTCGGCGAGGTCCTGTTCGGTCACGCCATATTCGTGCATGTAGCGGTTTGCGACGAGGCCGTAATAGGCGGGAATGGTCGGGCCGAGCGGCACCTCGTAGTCGGGATGGCCGACCTGCGCCAGCGCCTGGATCGAGGCATCGCGGCTCTGCCCGGTGAGGCGGTTCTCGCCGGCGACGACGAGCACGTTGCGACAGACGCCTGCTTCGACGAGGTGATGCGCGAGCATCGTCATCGCGAGTCCCGTGGCGCCACCGACCTGCACCGCATGGGCGTAAGACGGACGAATCCCGAAATGCTCGGCAAACACGGTGGCGAGCATGATGTGCGGCGAGACGGTGGAGTAGCCGCAGAGGATGCCGTCGATGTCCGAGCGGTTCAGCCCGGCATCGTCGAGCGCGGCTTGGGCGGCCTTGCTCATCAGGTCGAGCGAGGACGAGCCTTCGTGCTTGCCGAACGGCGTGAGGCCGACGCCGGTGATGAAGCTCATGGCGGGCTTTCTCCTCTGTCATTCCGGGGCGCGACGAAGGCGCGAGCCCGGGATCCATAATCACCATCGGGAGTATGGATTCCGAGCTCGCGCCTAACGGCGCGCCCCGGAATGACGGATGAGAGAGTATGGGCCATCACCTCCTCCCTACTCCGGAGCCGCGCGCGTGACGCCATCGCGGACCATGGCGGCGATCTCGTCCTGGGAGTAGCCGATCTCGCGCAGGATCTCCGCGCCGTGCTCATTGAGCCGCGGCGCCAAGCGCACCGGCTCGGCCTCGGTCTCGGACCAGGTCGCCGTCACCTTCATGCTGCGGATCGGACCTTCGGTCGGATGCTTGACGACCGGGAAGAAACCGGTCGCCTCCAGATGCTCGTCGTGCAGGATCGACGTGAGGTCGTGCATCGGCATGACCGGCACGTCGGCTTTCGTCAGCAGGTCGATCCACTCGGCCGTGGTGCGCGTCTCGAAGATGCGCGCAAGCTCGGCGTAGACCACATCGATGTTGGCGGCGCGGCCGGCGAACGTCGCGAATTTGGGATCGGCGCGCAGATCGTCGCGCCCCGTGGCCTTGAAGAAATTCTCCCACTGCTTGTCGTTGTAGACGATGACGCTGAGATAGCCGTCCGAGGTCTTGTAGGGCCTGCGGTCGCGCGAGAGGTGGCGGGCATAGCCGCCCTTGTCGAGCGGCGGCTCGAAGGTGAGCCCGCCCATGTGATCGCCCATGACGAAGCCGGCCATGGTCTCGAACATCGGGATGTCGACGCGCTGGCCGCGGCCGGTGCGGTCGCGGTGCACGAGGCTGGCGCAGATCGCCCCGACGGCGGTGAGGCCGACGATGCGGTCGACCAGCGCATTCGGCACGTAGCGCGGCACGCCATCGCCGGTCTGCGCCATCAGCGCCGGAAGGGCCGTCGCGCCCTGGATCAGATCGTCATAGGCGGGCTTAGCGGCATAGGGCCCATCCTGGCCGAAGCCGAACACGCCGGCATAGACGAGGCGCGGGTTGATGGCGGAAACGACATCGTAACCGAGCTGAAGCCGCGCCATGGCCTGCGGACGGACATTGTAGAGCAGGACATCGGCATCCTTCAGCAGCCGCAGCACGGCCTCGCGGCCGAGGGGCTTTTTCAGGTCGAGGCAGATCGAGCGCTTGCTGCGGTTGGTGTTGAGGAACACCGGGCCCATGCCGGCGTGTCGCATCGGGCCGATCAGGCGGGTGACGTCGCCGTCCAGCGACTCCACCTTGATGACATCAGCCCCGTAGTCGCCGAGCATCTGGGTCGCATAAGGACCCATCAACACGGTGGTCATGTCGATGACCTTGATGCCCTTCAGCGGCCCCATCGTTCACTCCCGATTGCGCGAGGCCCAAGGCGCGGCCCGCGAATTCGGTCCAGCTAACGGCAGTGCCGCTGCTCGCGCAAGGGCGGGCGGCGTATGGCGGCATGCGCAGCGCGGCGGCGATATCGGCCGCTATTTCTTCTGGCGGGATTCCCGGATCTTCAGGAGCCGGTCGAGCTCTTCGTTCTGCTGGCTGATCCGGTCGGCGATGCGCGACTCGTTCTGCTCGCCCGAGGCGGCCGCGGCCTGCTCGATGAGCTGGCGGATATTGTCCTCGAGGATCGCGATGCGGTCGTTGAGTGCGTCGAGGGAGAGAGAGTCTTCGTAGTCGTTGCTCATGATGCGCGTCTCGCCATTCAATCAGGAGCCGTAGGGTGGGCCAAGCGAAGCGGGCCCACCATGATCTAACGCAAGGAAAAGGTGGGCACGGCGCTTACGCGCCTTTGCCCACCTACGAGAGCCTACTTCAGCGGCTCCAGGATGGAGACATAGTTGGCGACCGCAGCCCCGCCCATGTTGAAGATGCCACCGAGCTTGGCGTTCTTGAGCTGCATGCCCTCGGGGGCCTGCCCCGCGAGCTGCATCGCGGTCATCACATGCATCGAGACGCCGGTAGCGCCGATCGGATGGCCCTTGGCTTTCAGGCCGCCGGAGGGATTGACCGGCAGCTTGCCGTCCTTGAGCGTCCAGCCTTCCTTGATGGCGCGGGCGCCCTGCCCCTTCGGCGTCAGACCCATCGCTTCGTACTCGATCAGCTCGGCGACAGTGAAGCAGTCATGGGTCTCGACGAAGGAGAGATCGGACAGCGTCACGCCGGCCTTTTCAAGGGCGCGCTGCCAGGCGACCGTGCAGCCCTCGAACTGGAGGATGTCGCGCTTGCTCATCGGCAGGAAGTCCTGGGCGTGCGCGGTGGCGCGGAAGCCGATCGACTTGCTCATGCCTTTGGCAGTCTCGGCATCGGCCAGCACCAGCGCTGCGGCGCCATCGGAGACCAGCGAGCAATCGGTGCGCTTCAAGGGGCCGGCGACGTAAGGGTTCTTCTCGCTCTCGGCGCGGCAGAAGTCGAAGCCAAAGTCCTTGCGCATCTGGGCGAAGGGATTGGCGACGCCGTTCTTGTGGTTCTTGGCCGCGATCAGCGCCAGCGCATCGGACTGGTCGCCGTATTTCTGGAAATAGGAACTGGCGATCTTGCCGAACACGCCGGCGAAGCCGCCGACGGTGTCGCCGTCCTCGGGCAGGTAGGACGCCTTGAGCAGGTTCTTGCCGATCTCGGCGCTAGGGGTGCGCGTCATCTGTTCGACGCCGACGACCAGCACGATCTTGGCGGCCCCTGCGGCAATCGCGCGCAGGCCCTGGTGAACGGCGGCGGAGCCGGTGGCGCAGGCGTTCTCGACGCGGGTCGCCGGCTTGAAGCGCAGCTTCGGGTCGGCCTGGAGCACCAGCGAGGCAGTAAAGTCCTGCGGGGAGAAGCCGGCGTTGAAATGGCCGAGCACGATCTCGTCGACGTCGCCGGCCGAAATGCCGGCATCCGCCAGTGCTTCATTGGCCACGCGGGTGACGAGGCTTTCGACGGTTTCGGTGTCGAACTTGCCGAACGGCGTATGCGCCCATCCGACGATGCTGGCGGTCATGATGTTCTCTCCCTGGGGATCTCTTCCTGAGCTAAGTCTTAGCCCAGAGATGGCAAGACTTCACGCGGCTTTCAGGGCCTGGACGGTGCGCTGGCAGATGGCAGTTATGCCGGCCCAGTTCCCGGCTCGGATCTCCGCCGTCGGGCACAGCCAGGAGCCGCCGACCGCAACCACGTTGGGCTCCGCCAGCCAGCTCGCCGCATTGGTCTCGCCGACGCCACCGGTGGGGCAGAACCGCACGTTCGGGAACGGCCCGCCGAGGGCGCGCAGGCCCTTGATGCCCCCGGCCTGCTCGGCCGGGAAGAATTTTGCGACGTCGAAGCCGTAGGACAGCGCCATCATCAGCTCGGAGGCCGTGGCAATGCCCGGCGCGAACGGCAAGGAGCTGTGGGTTGCGGCCTTGAGCAGATCGGGTGTCAGGCCCGGGCTGATCCCGAACGCGACGCCGAGCTTCTCGACACGGGTGAAGTCGGCCGGATTGAGAATCGTGCCGATGCCGACGACCGCCTCGGGTACCTCGGCCATCATCGCCCTCGCGGCTTCGATCGCGACGGGGGTGCGCAGGGTCACCTCCAGCGTGCGGACGCCGCCGGCAACCAGCGCACGGGCCAGCGGCACCGCATCCTGGATGCGCTCGATGGTGAGGACGGGAATGACGGTCGCCGTCTTGAACAGCGAGACGAGGTGATTTTGTTGGGCAGTCGTGGTCATAGGTCTCGATTCATTTGGTCCCGGTTTACTTGGTGGCCTGGCGAGAGGCCGCCGGCCGGTGCCGCTTCTTCGGGGGCATGGCATAGCCCGGAATGATGGCGCCGGGATAGCAGATCACGAGGCTGGCGAGGCGATGTCCGGCCTGGGCCGCCTCGACCGGATCGGAACCGGCGAGGCGCGCCGCGATATAGGCCGCGGCGAAGCTGTCGCCGGCGGCGGTGGTGTCGACGACCGGTTTCGTCATGGGTTCGGCGCGAACCTCGCTGGTCCCGCCGGGAAAGCGCAGCAGGCTGACGGGCTCGGTAAGCCGGAACACCAGCTCCGGGCTCAGGATGCGCGCCATCAGCTGGTCGTGGCGCTCGCCGGGATAGAGCGCGAGCAGGTCCTCGGTCGAGGTCAGCACGATGTCGGCGATCGCGAAGGCTGCGGCAAAGACCTCGCGGGCGACATCGCGATCCGGCCAGCCGCGTGCGCGAAAGTTGGTGTCGAACACGAAGCGGGTGCCGAGCAGGCGCGCGCGCTTGATCGCGGCGAACAGGCGCTCGCGCCCGGACGCATCGTAGATCGAGAGCGTGATGGCAGAGAGATAGACGATGTCGTAGCTCATCAGCGAATTGAGGATCTCGTCCGTTTCCGGCAGGCTCATCAGCTGCCGCGCCGCCGCGCTGTCACGCCAGTGGAAGAACTGGCGCTCGCCCTTCGCATCCAGCTGGATCATGTAGAGGCCGGGCAGCTTGCCCACCAGCCGCACGACACGCCGCGTGCCGACGCCTTCCGCATTCCAGGCCGCGATCATCTCATCGCTGAGACCGTCATCGCCCAGCGCGGTGAGATAGTCGACCTTGACGTCGAGCCGCGCCAGATAGACGGCGGTATTGAGGGTATCACCGCCGAAGCCGCGTGAATACAGGCCGCCCCCCTGCCCGGCAGACGCGCCTCCTTGCGCCTGCCTGAGCTCGACCATGCATTCGCCAATGCAGGCAACGCTCGCCATCACTAGGGCCTGCTCAGTCAGAGGTCTCAGGCGACGAAATTGCCGCCGAGCTCGTCTTCGATGTGGATGCGGATGATGTCGTCGAAAGTCTTCTCGGCCGTGGTGAAGCCGAGCTCGCGCGCACGCTTTGGATCGAAATTGCGCGGCCAGCCGCCGACGATGCCGACGATGAAGGGATCCGGCTCGCGCTTGATGCGGGCGGCAACCTTCTCGCCGGCGACGCGTTTCAAGGCCGCGATCTGCTCGCCGACCGTCGCCGACAGGCCCGGCATGGTCAAATTGCGGCGCGGGCCGACGGTGGCGAGGTCCATGGTGCCGGCGTGCAACAGGAAGCCGACGGCCGAGCGCGGCGTGGCGTGCCAGTGGCGGACGTCCTCGGACACCGGCAGGATCGCTTCCTTGCCGGCGAGCGGCTCGCGCAGGATGTTGGAGAAGAAGCCCGATGCCGCCTTGTTGGGCAGGCCCGGCCGGATGCAGATGGTCGGCAGGCGGATGCCGATGCCGTCGAGGAAGCCGCGGCGCGAATAATCGGCGAGCAGGAGTTCGCCGATCGCCTTCTGGGTGCCGTAGCTGAGCAGCGGGGTGTGGAAGAACTCGTCGCCGATCGCATCCGGAAACGGGGCACCGAACACCGCGATCGAGGACGTGAAGACGACGCGCGGCTTGTAGCCGCCGCCGACGAGCCTGATCGCGTCGAGCAGCATCCGCGTGCCGTCGAGATTGATCCGATAGCCCTTGTCGAAATCCAGCTCGGCCTCGCCCGAGACGATCGCAGCAAGATGGAAGATCACGTCGGGGCGGCCGGCGATCAGCTTCTCGGCCGCGCCCGGCACGGCGAAATCGCCCGACACGGTCTCGACCGGGAAACCGGACTTTTCCGGCTTCTTCGGTTCGACCACGTCGTGCATGGTCAATCTCGTGATGTCGCTCTTGCCGAGCCGGCCGTCGCGCAACAGCCGTTCACAGAGTTTGCGGCCGACCATGCCGGCGGCGCCCAGAACCAGAATGTGCAAGAGCCTACTCCTTCTTATTGGCTGGAGCGCACCGCTCCTGATGCGCCCTCGGCAAGCCCCGCGATCATTCCTTCACGGCGCCGGTCATCGCCGACACATAATGCTCCACGAAGAAGGCGTAAAGGATCACGAGCGGCAGCGAGCCGGCCAGGGCTCCGGCCATCAGCGACCCCCAGCGGTAGATGTCACCGTCCACGAACTCGTTGACGATCGCGACCGGCACCGTCTTGTTGCTGGTCGACTGCAGGAAGGTCAACGCATAGATGAACTCGTTCCAGCATAGCGTGAAGCAGAAGATGAAGGCCGAGATCAGGCCGGGAATCGCGAGCGGCACCACGATCTTGACCAGGATCTGCCAGCGGCTCGCCCCGTCGATCAGCGCGCACTCCTCGAGCTCGAACGGGATGGTCTTGAAATAGCCCATCAACAGCCAGGTCGAGAACGGGATCAGGATCGTCGGATAGGTCAGGATCAGCGCCAGCGGCGAGTCGAACAGACCGTACTGGTACACGACGGTGGCGAGCGGGATGAACAGGATCGACGGCGGCACGAGATAGGCGAGGAAGATCAGCCCACCGACGAGATTGGCGCCCTTGTAGCGCAACCGCACGATGGCGTAGGCCGCGAACACCGATGCGACGATCGAGAGCACCGTGGCGCAGATCGCCACGTACATCGTGTTCCAGAGCCAATGCGGATAGTAGCTCTCGAACAGCAGCTTGTGGAAGTGCTTGAACGTCGGATTCCAGGTCCAGAACGGATTGTACTTGTCGAGATCGAGCAGCTGCTCGTCCGGCTTCACCGAGGTCAGCGCCATCCAGTAGAACGGGAACAGCAGGACCACGACGATGATCGTGAGCGGCAGATAGAGCGTCACGAGCCTGCGCGGCACCGACTGCAGGTAGCTCATGCCCTCGCTGTTGTCGACGCGCGACGGCGCCGATATGACGGCCTTGAGATCGACTTTCGAGGCAGGAAGATCAGTCATTGCTCTCTCCCTGCTGCCACTTGCGGCGCTGCAGGCCGAACCAGGACACCATGATCGCAGCGAGCAGGAACGGGATCATGGCGCTGGAGATCGCCGCGCCCTCGCCGAGCTGCCCGGCGATGATCGCCCGCTGATAGGACAGCGTGGCCATCAGGTGGGTGGCATTGACCGGGCCGCCACGCGTCATCGCCCAGATCAGCTGAAAGTCGGTGAAGGTGAAGAGCACGGAGAAGGTCATCACGACGGCGATGATCGGAGTCAGCAGCGGATAAGTGATGTAGCGGAAATTCTGCCACCGCGTGGCGCCGTCGAGCGTTGCCGCTTCATAGAGCGAGGGCGAGACGGTTTGCAGGCCCGCGAGCAGCGTGATCGCCACGAACGGAACGCCGCGCCAGACATTGGCGAAGATCACGCAGATCCGCGCCCAGGTGGTGTCGCCGAGGAAATTGATGTTCTGGCTGATCAGGCCGAGGTGTTTCAGCGACCAGGAGATGATCGAGAATTGCGAGTCGAAGATCCACCAGAAGGCGAGTGCCGAGAGCACGGTCGGAACGATGAAGGGGATGAGCACCATCGCGCGCAGCATCGCCTTGAAGGGCATGTGCTCGTTGAGCAGCAGCGCGAGATAGAGTCCGATCGCGAATTTGAAGGCACTGGCGACGAAGGTGTAGAGCAGCGTATTGAATACGGACAGCCAGAAGATGGAGTCGTCCCAGAGCCACTCGTAGTTCTCGGTGGCGATGAACTGCCCGACCCTGCCGATGCGCGTGTCCGTGAACGACAGCCAGATGCCCAGCCCGAGCGGATAGGCCAGGAAGAAGATCAGGAACGCCATGGCCGGCACCATGAACCAGAAGCCGAGCCAGTTGCGATTGTATTTAAGCTGGGTCCAGGCGCTCGCCTCGCTCATCTGAGGCTTGGCCCGGGGAATTGCGACATCAGCCATGCCCGATATCCCTGATCGAAATGTTGACGAGCGGGCGGCCGGACGGCCGCCCGCTCCGTGACCGTCAGCGATAGATGCGCTTCAGCTGGCGCTCGGCGTCCGCCATCGCGCCCTTCGTATCCTTGGCGCCGGTGCAGTAGTTGGCGAACATGTCGACGACGATGAAATCGGCGATTGCGGTCGCCGCCTTCTCGCCGACCGTGCCGATGCCGGACGCCGGCAGCGTGCGCTTGGAGGCCTGCGAGAACACGGTGTTCTTGGGATCCGCCGTCCAGATCGGCGCCGTCTCATAGGCGTTCAAGGTCTGGGTCAGGTAGCCCTGCGCGCCATCCAGCCACTTCTCGTAATTCTCCTTCTCCAGCATGAAGGCGACGAAGGCCTTCGCCGCATTCGGATACTTGGTGAAGTTGAAGGCGAGGATCGGAAGCGCCAGCTGCAGTTCGGTCGGCTTGCCGATCGGACCGACCGGCCAGAGCGCGTGATAGGTGTCCGCGGCAAGCTCTTTCTTGCTCGCGTCGGTCTTGGCGGCCACGTAGATCGAGATGCCGTTCGCCGTGCAATAGAGCTCTCCGGCGAGGAATGCCTTGTTGTTGGAGGAGTCGTTCCACGACGCCGTGCCCGGGATGAAGTTCTCGTACAGCGCCTTGCAGTACTCCAGCGCCTTGGCCGTCTCCGGCGAATTGATGATGATCTTGTCGTTCTGGTCGACCGTGTAGGCGCCGTGCCCCCACAGCACCCAGTGCAGCCACGAATTGCCATCGCCCGATGCATGCCCGAGCGCGAAGCCGGCCGGCGTATTGTTGGCCTTCAGGGCCTTGCACACTTCGAGGAAGCCGGGGAAATCCTTCGGGAATTCCTTGAAGCCAGCCTTATCGAGCGCCGACTTGCGATAGTTCATGTAGCCGCCGTTGGTCGCGACGGGAATACCGAGCCAGTCGTTGCCGAGCTTGCAGGTCTTGGCGGCCGCATCGGTCCAGCCGCCATATTTCTTGCCGAGATAATCGGCGACGTCGTTCATCTTCAGCACTTTGGTGGGGAAGAGCTGCGGCAGCGTGTGCAGGCCCCAGGCGAGATCGAGCCCGGAGCCGGTATTGGCCGCGACCGAGGCCTTCGGCTGCACGTCCTCGAAGGATTCGCTGAACACGTTCATCTCGGTGCCGGTGGCAGCCTTGAACGCAGCCACCATCGCGTTGAATGCATCGTCCTCGGCCGGCACGAAGCGCTTCCAGCGCATCACGGTCAGCTTGGCGCCGGGCTCGGCCTTCCAGGGCGCGCTCTGCGCCCAGGCCTTGGCGAAGTCGAATAGCGCCGGCCCGGTCAGCATGCCGGTCGCAGCCAATGCCGTTCCGCCCTGAAGCAGAGTCCGGCGGGTAAAGTCTTGCATGTTGTCCTCCCTGTGATGCTTTTTTTCGTCTTATGCTTCGTGGTCTGTTGCGCTAGGCGTTCATGCGTTTGCCCGTCGCATCGTCGAACAGATGAACCAGCGACGGGTCGGGCTTCAGCCGCACCTTGTCGCCCGGGTTGAACTGGTGACGCTCGCGGAAGACCGCGACGACCTGTTCGCCGCCGACCTTGGCGAACACCTGCGTCTCCGAGCCGGTCGGCTCGACCACGATGATCTCTGCCTCGGCGCCGTCATCGGCGATGGTGAAGTGCTCCGGCCGCACGCCGTAGACTGCGGGCCGGCCGTCGGAGCCAGCCGGCGCGGTCTTGAGCGGCAGCTTGACGCCGTTCGGCCCCTCGAAGGTGGCAACGCCGTTGACGCGAACATGACCCTTGAGGAAGTTCATCGCGGGCGAGCCGATGAAGCCCGCGACGAACTGGTTGTCGGGCTTATCGTAAAGCTCGAGCGGCGTGCCCATCTGCTCGACGATGCCGTCATGCATGACGACGATCTTGTCGGCCATGGTCATGGCCTCGATCTGGTCGTGGGTGACGTAGACGGTCGTCGTCTTCAACCGCTGGTGCAGCTCCTTGATCTCGGTGCGCATCGCGACGCGCAGCTTGGCATCGAGGTTCGACAGCGGCTCGTCGAACAGGAAGACCTGCGGATCGCGCACGATGGCGCGGCCCATGGCGACGCGCTGGCGCTGGCCGCCGGAGAGCTGGCGCGGGTAGCGGTCGAGCAGCGGCGACAGCGCGAGGATCTCGGCGGCGCGCTTGACGCGCTTGTTGATCTCGTCCGAGCCGGCATTGCGCAGCTTCAGCGAGAAGCCCATGTTCTCGGCCACCGTCATGTGCGGATAGAGCGCGTAGTTCTGGAACACCATCGCAATGTCCCGCTCCTTGGGCTGGACATTGTTGACGACGCGGTCGCCGATCGAGATCGTGCCGGAGGTGATGTTCTCGAGACCGGCGAGCATGCGCAGAAGCGTCGACTTGCCACAGCCGGAGGGGCCAACCAGGACGACGAACTGGCCATCCTCGATCGGAATCGTCACGCCGTGCAGGACTTCAAAATTGCCGAACGATTTCCGCACGTCGCGGATTTGCACAGACGACATCTAGCTCCCTCCTCGAAAGTCCACGACGCCTCTCGCGCCGCGACCGTCTTGTTTTTTCAGACTTCACCGAACGAAGCCCGATCTTAGCGGGCGACATTGTCGGTAGTTTGTGCGGTTTTGGCAATTTGTCTTTGGTTAGTCGTTGCTGGTAGCGCTGTCAACGTTCCTTTGTTTGCAGGACTGACTGTGTTAAGAGCAGCAAATGGGTCGAAAACGCACCAAGTCAGGCAAAATCCGGCTGGCCGAAGTCGCCGAGCTCGCCGGCGTCAGCCCGATTACCGCGTCCCGCTTCTTTCGCAATCCGGAGGCCCTGTCGGTCGCCAAGCGGACGCGGGTCGAGAGCGCCGCCAAGGAGCTCGGCTATGTGCCCAACCTTGCCGCACGCGCGCTGGCCTCGCAACGCACCGAAGTGATCGGTGTATTGATCCCCTCCCTCACCAATAACGTGTTCTCGGACGTGCTGCGCGGCATCTATGACGCGTCAGAGGGCAGCCGTTACTCGATCCAGTTGTCCAACACGCGCTACAGCATTCTCCAGGAAGAGAAGTTGCTGCGCCTGTTTCTGGCGCAGAAGCCGGCCGGGCTGATCGTCACCGGTATCGACCAGACCGCCGAGTCCCGCGCGATGCTGGAGGCCGCGGACTGCCCGATCGTGCAGATCATGGAGATCGGGCCGGATCCGGTCGACATGATGATCGGCTTTTCGCACTATGATGCAGCCCGCGCGGCGGTTGCGCACCTGTTCGAGCAAGGTCACCGCAGGATCGGCTTCGTCGGTGCGCGCATGGACCCGCGGGTGCAGCGGCGGCTGGACGGATATGTCTCGGCCATGACGGACGCCGGACTGTTCGAGCAGCGCCTCGTCGTCACGACGGCCACGCCGACTTCGGTGACGCTCGGCGGAGCCCTGTTCACCGATCTCCTGGCGCGGGAGCCCGACATCGATGCGGTGTTCTGCGCCAATGACGACCTCGCGCTCGGCGTGCTGTTCGAATGCCGGCGCCGGGAGATCGCAGTCCCCGGGCAGATCGCGATCGTCGGCTTCAACGACCTCGAATTCATGGCCTCCGCCGTCCCTACCCTCACCAGCATCCGCACCAACCGCTACGAGATGGGAAAGACGGCTGCCACCATGCTGATCAACGCGATCGAAGGGCGACGCCCTGAGCAGCCGGTGCTCGATCTCGGCTTCAAGGTGATCGAGCGTCAAAGCTCGTTGGCACGACGTTCGGACAGCAGGTCAGCCGTTTCCGGCGCGGGTGCAGTGAACAAAATGATAGCGTTACCAAGTAGCCACGACTAGTATTCGGACTCGTGAGGAAACGACCCGCCAGCCGGGAAGGCAGATCATCGCTCGCGCCGTTAGGCATCGCACATGCCGACACCATGAGACGGACGCCAGTGCGTTTGCATTGCAGGAGAAACCAATGACAAAGAAACCAACCAATGGGCATGCCGCGGGCAGCAGCAACGGTTCTCGCCGCCACCTTCGCTCGCAGGAATGGTTCAACAACCCGCACAATCCGGGCATGACCGCGCTCTACATGGAGCGGTACCTGAACTACGGCCTCACCCGTGCCGAGTTGCAGTCGGGCAAGCCGATCATCGGCATCGCCCAGACCGGCAACGATCTCTCCCCCTGCAACCGCCACCACATCGAGCTCGCCCATCGCGTCCGCGAGGGCATCCGCGAAGCCGGCGGCATCGCGATGGAATTCCCGACCCACCCGATCCAGGAGACCGGCAAGCGCCCGACCGCCGCGCTCGACCGCAACCTCGCCTATCTCGGCCTGGTCGAGGTCCTCTACGGCTATCCGCTCGACGGAGTCGTGCTCACCACCGGCTGCGACAAGACCACGCCGGCCTGCATGATGGCGGCGGCCACCGTGAACCTGCCCGCGATCGTGCTGTCGGGCGGCCCGATGCTGAACGGCTGGCACAATGGCGAGCGCACCGGCTCCGGCACCATCGTATGGAAATCGCGCGAGCGGCTCGCGGCCGGCGAGATCGACTATGAAGAGTTCATGGAGATCGTGGCCTCCTCGGCGCCCTCGGTCGGCCATTGCAACACGATGGGCACCGCCTCGACCATGAACGGGCTTGCCGAAGCGCTCGGCTTCTCGCTGCCGGGCTGCGCGGCGATCCCCGCCCCCTATCGCGAGCGCGGCCAGATCGCCTACGAGACCGGAAAACGCATCGTCGAGATGGTCTGGGAGGACCTCAAGCCCTCGGATATCCTGACCCGCAAGGCGTTCGAGAACTGCATCGTGATCAATTCGGCCATCGGCGGCTCGACCAACGCGCCGATCCATATCAACGCCCTGGCCCGCCACATCGGCGTCGAGCTCTCGATCGAGGACTGGCAGAAAGTCGGCCACGACGTTCCCCTGCTCGTCAACATGCAGCCGGCCGGCTTCTATCTCGGCGAGGAATTCCACCGCGCCGGCGGCGTGCCGGCGGTGGTGCGCGAGCTGATGAAGCACAAGCGCATTCATGAGGATGCGGTCACGGTCAACGGCCGCGGCATCGGCGAGAACTGCAAGAATGCGCCGGAGCCCGACAACGACGTGATCTGGGCTTACGACAAGCCGCTGGTGAAGGATGCCGGCTTCCTGGTGCTGAAGGGCAACCTGTTCGATTCCGCGATCATGAAGACCAGCGTGATCTCCAAGGAATTCCGCGACCGCTACCTCAGCAACCCGAAGGACCTCAACGCCTTCGAGGGGCGCGCCGTCGTGTTCGAGGGCCCGGAGGATTATCACGAGCGGATCGATGATCCCTCACTCGACATCGACGAGCGCTGTGTGCTGTTCATCCGTGGCACCGGGCCGATCGGCTATCCCGGTGGCGCCGAGGTCGTGAACATGCAGCCGCCCGCAGCACTGATCAAACGCGGCATCCTGTCCCTGCCCTGCATCGGCGACGGCCGCCAGTCCGGCACCTCGGGCTCGCCCTCCATCCTCAATGCTTCGCCGGAAGCCGCCGCCAATGGCGGTCTTGCGATCCTGAAGACCGGAGACAAGGTGCGTATCGACCTCAACAAGGGCAGCGCCAACATCATGATCTCGGACGAGGAGCTGAAGAAGCGCCATGCCGAGCTCAGGGCCAATGGCGGTTTCAAGCATCCGCCGAACCAGACGCCGTGGCAGGAGATCTACCGCAACACCGTCGGCCAGCAGTCGACCGGTGCCTGCATGGAGCTTGCCATACGTTATCAGAACGTCGCCGGCACGTTTGGCGTGGCGCGGGACAACCACTAGGAAGACTGTCATTCCGGGATTCGCTGCAAGGCGCAGGCCCGGAATCCATATTCCCGATCGTGGTTATGGATTCCGGGCTCGCGACTGCGTCGCGCCCCGGAATGACGAGCGACAATTCAAAGGAGAACAACATGGCAGACCGCCTCAAGGGCAAGCGCGCCGTCGTCACGGCTGCTGCGGCAGGCATCGGGCGCGCATGCGCCATCGCATTCGCGCGCGAAGGCGCAACCGTGATCGCCACCGACATCAACGAGGCCGGAATCGCGAGCCTGACCAAGGAAGGCATCGCCGAGGTCGCCAGGCTCGACGTCCGTAACACCGCCGACGTCAACGCCTTTGCCAAGCGCGTCGGCAAGATCGACATTCTGCTCAACGCGGCGGGCTTCGTGCACCACGGCACCATCCTGGAATGCTCGGAAGAGGATTTCGACTTTTCGTTCGACCTCAACGTCAAATCGATGCACCGGACCATCAAGGCCTTCCTGCCCGACATGCTCGCGGGCGGCGGCGGCAGCATCGTCAACATCTCCTCCTGCGCGGCGCTGCGGCCGCCTGCCAATCGCTACGTCTACAGCTCGTCGAAAGCGGCGGTATCGCTGCTGACGCGCGCGGTCGCGCTCGACTTCATCACCAAGGGCATCCGCTGCAACTCGATCTGCCCCGGTACCGTCGAGACCCCTTCGATGCTCGACCGTGCCGCCGCGCAAGGACCGCAGGGCAAGGAGATGTTCATCTCTCGCCAGAAGATGGGCCGGCTCGGCACCGCCGAGGAGATCGCATCCATGGCGGTCTATCTCGGCAGCGACGAGAGCGCCTTCACCACCGGCGTCGATCTGGTCGTCGACGGCGGCTACATGCTCTGACGCTCGGGAGCAGATCTTATGAACAAGATCGATCTCAACGGCCGTATCGCCATCGTCACGGGCGGCGCGCAGGGCTTTGGCCGCGCCATCACCGAGCGCTTCGTCGCCTCCGGCGCCAAGGTCGCGATCTGGGATTTCGACGCGGCACTCGCCGAGAAGACGGCGAAGGAGATCGGCGGCGAGACCAAGGTCTTCAAGGTCGACGTCACCGACACCGCAGCCGTCGAGCAGGCGCGCGACGCCACGCTCGCCGCCTTCGGCAAGGTCGACATCCTCGTCAACAATGCCGGCATCGCTGGCGTCAACAAGCCGGTCTGGGAGACTGATCTCGAGGAATGGCGCAAGGTACTGCGCATCAACCTCGACGGTCCCTTCATCTGCTGCAAGGCCATCGTGCCCATTATGCTCAAGCAGAAATACGGGCGCATCGTGAACATCGCCTCGATCGCCGGCAAGGAAGGCAATCCCAACGCCTCGCACTATTCGGCGTCCAAGGCCGGACTGATCGCGCTGACGAAATCGCTCGGCAAGGAGCTCGCCGCGCACGACATTCTCGTCAACGCGGTGACGCCGGCAGCGGCGAAGACCGCGATCTTCGACCAGATGACGCAGCAGCACATCGACTTCATGCTGTCGAAAATCCCGAAAGCGCGGTTCGTGCTGGTGGAAGAGCTCGCCGCGATGGTGGCCTGGCTCGCATCCGAGGATTGCGCGTTCTCGACCGGCGCGGTGTTCGACATCTCCGGTGGACGCGCGACCTATTGAGGAGCGCCATGATCCGGGAAGGTGGCTGCCGGTGCGGCGCGTGCGGTTCAAGGCGGAGGACGAGCCGCTCAACGTCCGCATCTGCCATTGCAATGAGGAGAGCTTGATGGAGTTTTATTGGGAAGCCAAGGACGACAAGTGGTTCCTGCGTCCCGCCGTCGAGGCGCCAGAGCAGGCTCCCATCACCGTCGAGCAGGAGGACTGGTATTGGCTCGTGAAGATCGGCGGTCGTCCTCTCAATTTCCGCTTCACCGGTCTGATAGGAGCGAGGCAAAGCGCTTGGGAGTACGTCAAGCGCTACAGTCACATGCGCTATGGCATCAAGTCGGTCACGCTGCGGTCGATCGAGGAGCCTGCGCGATCCGTTTCATGATAACCATCGAGCTTGTTCATCGCCTGCCTTTGCCCGCGGTCGTCGCGATCCAGATCCCGGCAAACACCGCGACGATGCCGGCCGCCAGATTCCAGCGCAGCGGCTCGTTCAGCAGCCAGGCCCCGACCAGCGATGCCGTGATCGGATTGACCGTCAGCGAGATCGCGACGCGCGTCGGCGTCGTCCGCTCCAGCGCGAAGGCCCAGAGATAGAAGGTCAGCGCTGCGCCGAAGGCACCCAGATAGAGGGCTCCCAGCCACTGCGGCATCCCGAAGCCCGCGACGGGCGCAAAACTGCCGCGGATGGACGAGAGCAGGATGAGGCAGGCCGCGCCGGCCGCCATGCTCATGGTCGTAAAGGCGATCGGACTGGAGCGCCGGATCAGCGGCTTCGACCAGATGCCGTACAGCGCCATGCACAGTGCAGCCGCCATCATCAGGAGATCGCCGAGCCAGGCGCCCGACGGGGCTGATGTCAGGTCGGACAGAAGCGCCACAGCAACGCCAAGCGTCGCGATCACGACACCGACCGATTTGCGCCAGGTCAGGGCTTCGGCGCCGAGCGCAGCCCCGATCACGAGCGACAGCAAGGGAAGCGTCGACAGAGCCAGCGCGCCGCGCGCTGCGGTCGTGAAGATCAGCGACGCGTTGAACAGGATCGGAAACAGCGCGAAGAACAGGATGCCGAGCGCGACGGCGGCACCCCAGTCCCCTCGCTTCGGCCAGCGATCGCCGCGCAGCAGCGCCAGCGGCAGCAACAGGAGAAAGCCGATGCCGAACCGGAACGAGCCGATCGCGAGCGGATCGACGCTCCCCACGAGATAGCGCGTGGCACCAATGGACGTCCCGCCCAGCGCGCTCGACAACACGGCGGCAAGAACGCCGAGAACCTCGCCCACGATCCCTCCCGATGGCTTTCGGGCAGCATAGGAGACGCGCTGAAACGGGGAATGGAATTTCCGTCATGCCAGGATAAGTTTTCGTCATGACCGCGTCCGATCTCGACTCCGACCTTCTGAGGGCCTTCCTCGCCGTTGCCGATCATCGGTCGTTCACGCGCGCGGCCGCGATCCTCAACCGCACCCAATCGGCGGTGAGCGTCCAGATCAGGCGCCTCGAAGAGCGGCTGAACGTCAGGCTGTTTCACCGTACGAGGTCGGGCGTGGCGCTGAGCGCGGCCGGTCACGAGCTGCTCGTCTATGCAAGGCGGCTTCTCGACCTCAATGCAGAAGCGGTCGACGCGCTCCGCCCGCGCAAACCCGATGCCGTGGTCCGCCTCGGCGTGATGGACGATTACGGCACGATCGTCATTCCGCCATTGCTGGCGCATTTTGCCAGAGGTCGTCCGGAGATCCGGGTCGAGATCGAGACGGGGCTGACGGCGACGATGCCGGCCCGGCTCGGCGAAGACTATGACCTCGTCATCGCCATGCATCCGGAAGGAAGCGGCAATGGCGAACTGCTGAGACGCGAGCAGGCCGTCTGGGCCGCAGCCGCGTCCTACTCAGCCGGGCCACAGCGCCCCACGCTGCCCGTTGCACTCTACCCGCCGGGCTGCCTGTTCCGGCGGTGGGCCACAGAGGCCCTCGATGCCGCCGGCCGCCCGTGGCGGCTCGCCTTCGTCAGCCGGACACTTGCAGCGGCGGAAGCGATCGCGGCAGAGGGCCTCGCGATCACGGTCGTGAAGGCTGGCACCCTGCCCCCTCGCCTGCGCGTTCTGTCCGAGCGCGACGGCCTGCCGCCGCTGCCGGCGGCGGACATCCGCCTCCACCGCGCGCGCAACCTGTCGCGTCCGGCGGCACTGCTGGCGGATCATCTGCAGCGGGCAATTTCGCAATTGGGCGCCATATAACAGTAGATCGTAAAGGGTTGTGGCCCTATACGGCCTGCTTTGCAAAGCGCGCGTGCGAACCGGAACGGACGAGCCGTGAACATCTCCTTCTATGATCTTTCCGTCTGGGTGCTGCCGCTGGTGCTCGCGATTACCTTTCATGAGGCCGCGCACGCCTTCGTCGCGGACCGGCTTGGGGACAACACGGCCTCGCAGCTCGGCCGCGTCAGCTTCAATCCGCTTCGGCATATCGATCCGTTTGGCACCCTGATCCTGCCCGCGATGTTGCTATTCGCGCATTCGCCATTCCTATTCGGCTATGCCAAGCCGGTGCCGGTGAACTTCCGCAAGCTGAACAACCCCAGGCTCGACATGGTCTGGGTGGCGCTGGCTGGGCCCGTCACCAACATCCTGCTGGCGCTGGCCGCGGCCCTCGCCTTCCATGCCCTGCCCCTGGTGCCCGCGAGCTCGGCGAAATGGGTTGCGGACAACCTCAAGAATGCCCTCGTGATCAACGCGATCCTGGCCGTGTTCAACATGATGCCGATTCCGCCGCTCGATGGCGGACGCGTTGCGGTCGGGCTGCTGCCGCGCCCCCTCGCCGCGCCGCTGTCCCGGCTCGAGCCGTTCGGTATGCTGATCCTGATCGGCCTGTTGATCCTGCTGCCGCTTGCGGGTTCGCAGTTCGGTCTAAATCTTGATGTTATTTCAGCAATACTGCGAACGTTGACCGGTTATGTGATTCAGGCTGTTCTGTTCCTGACCGGCAACGTTTAGTTGAACAGAACACTCCTACGCCGAAGGGCCAGAGGCCGACTTGGTCAAAGCTGCCGATATGCTGATCGCGCGACGCGCCGACACCCGCGCCCGCGCCGATTTTGCCACCTGGAACATGATGGCCAAGCTCAACGGGGCGTCCGCACTGCCACCGGAGGCCCAAGAGTTCCTCGCCAGCTACAGGAACCTGCTGACGCAGATGAGCGAAAACGAGGCCAGCGAAGCCACCATCGGCGCGATCTACAGGGCCTATTATGTCGAGATGGGCGGCGCCGGATCGCCACCCGACGTCCGCACCCGTCCGCCTGAACCAGCGGCGGACAATGTTACCGCCTTCCGCCGGCCGGCGCCGAAACCGAAGAAGGCCGCCTCCTTCGGAGCGGCGGCGTTCGCCGGAAGCCAGAAACGGCCGCTCCCGGTAGCGCTGATCTTTGCGTGCCTGGTCGTGGTCTATGTCGGGATCAGGCTCTACTGGCGCTGAGCCGTCTTTTTCTTCTTCGCGTCTGGCGGAGTGAAGATGATGTCGACCGTACGTTCGAACCGGTCATCGGTCAGTCCGGCGGGCGGCTGCGGGATGGGATCGGACTTGCGGATGATCGACACCGCCGCCGCATCGTAGGCTGCGTCCCCCGACGACTCCACGACATCCACCGACAGCACGTTGCCCTTCCGGTTAATGGCGAAGCTCACCTTGACCTTCTGGTTATTGGGCACTTTGCCGTCCGGATTGACCTTGTGCAGCGCCAGATGCGCGCTGATCTTGCGGTTCCAATCGGCCGTCAGCTTCAGGATGTCCTTGCCGATACCGATGACGGGCGCCAGTGCCTTCTCGGCCTCGCGCGCATCCTCCTCGAGCGTCTGCCGCGCGGTGGCAACCGATTTCGGCGAGGCTTCGGCAGCCGGAGTCTCGACCGCCTGAATCTTCGGATCGTCCTCCGTCGGTTTCTTCGCGTTGTTCTCGGTCACGACGCGGTCGGGATCCTCGACCTCCTGAGACTGATCCTTTGGAAGCTCCGTCTCCTTGGTCTCAGCCTTCTGCTCGGGGAGCGCCTGCTGTTCCTGCATCGCTTCGCTGTCGGGTCCGGGCGGCAGATCGGTCTCGGGCGCCTTGGGCGATGCCATCTCGACGGCGAACTCTGCACCGTTGGCACCAAGGCCGTCGCCGTCGTCATCAGCCCGCAGATGCGCCAGCGCGAGCGCAGCACCACCCAGATGCAGCGCGAGCGCCGCGACCGCCGCGAGGATCCAGAGCTTCCGGGATGGCCTGACTTCGTCCGACATGGCGGGCCTCTAAGGCTGAGCGGCGCCTGGCGCAGGCGCCCCCGGCGCGCCTTCCAGAGCGACCAGTTTCACCCGTGTATAGCCGCCTGAGCGCAAGAGCTCCATAACTCCCATCAATTCGCCATACGGCACCGAACGATCGGCGCGCAGGAACACATACTTATCCTTGCTCATGTCGGACAGGCCGTCGAGGGTCCCGATCAACTCTGCCCGGTGAACCGGGTTCTCTCCGATCGCGAGCGTCAGATCGGGCTTGATGCTCAGATAGGTCGGCTTGTCCGGCTTCTTCTGCGGCGTCGCGCTCGACGTCGGCAGATCGATCGGCAGGTCGACCGTGGAGAGCGGCGCTGCGACCATGAAGATGATCAGCAGCACCAGGATGACGTCGATGAACGGCGTGACGTTGATGTCATGCGTCTCCGAGAAATCGTCGTCTTCGCCGTCGTTGTCTGCGAGCGAAACACCCATGGTTCACTCCGCTGCGCGCGAATGCACGCTGCCGTGGCTGCGGTCGAGATCGCGCGAGAGCAGCCGTCCCGCCGCGCCCGAGGCGCGGCTGACGAGCTCGAGATAGCCCTTCGTCACGCGTGAGAAATGATTGTAGATGATGACGGCGGGAATGGCGGCGACGAGGCCGATCGCGGTGGCGAGCAGCGCTTCGGCAATGCCGGGCGCGACCACGGCGAGGTTCGTGGTCTGCGACTTCGAGATTCCGATGAAGCTGTTCATGATGCCCCAGACCGTGCCGAACAGGCCCACGAAGGGCGAGGTCGAGCCGATGGTCGCAAGCACGCCCATGCCGATCCGGATGCGCCGCTGTTCCGCGCGCACGATCTCGGAAAAGCTGGAGGCCGCGCGCTCCTTGATGCCGGCATCGCTGGACAAGCCGGCCGACATCCGCGCCTCACGCAGCGCTGCCGCCAGGAAGGACGGCAGGATGCCCTGCTTGGTGCCGAGGGCTATCTGCGCTTCGGCGAGCGAGCGCGCCTCCGCAATCTTCTTCAGCGCCGACCGGAGCCTGGTAGATGCGACCGACAGCTCGATCGACTTGGCAATGAAGACGGTCCAGGTCATCAGCGAGGCGAAGGCGAGCCCGATCATCACCGCCTTCACGATGACGTCCGCCGACATGAACATCACCCAGGGCGACAATTCCTTCATGGCCGGCGCGACGGCGGCCTCATCGGGCTTTGCGGTCGTCGAAACGGTGGCTGCGGAAGGCGCCGTGGGAGCGGCTGGCGTCGACGCCGAAGGCTCCTGGGTTGCAGGCGCGGAGGCTCCTGGCGCCATCGGGGTCGGGCCGGCCGGGGCCGGCTGAGCCACCGATTGCGCCGGTGCCGGGGGGCTTTGTGTCTGGGCAGAAACGGGGGATGCGAGCCAGGTGGCCGCCAGCATCAAAGCTGCGACAAGACTTGCTCGGAAGGACATGGTCTTCATACTTCGGCCCAGTAGCGAATGAGGTTGTGATAGATACCCGTCAATTTGACCGTTTCGGGATCGTCACGCCCGAGCCGTTCCACCAGCGCCTGTATCGCGGTGTCGAGGTCAAAGATCATGCTCCGAGCTTGATCGTCCCGTATCATGCTCTGAAGCCAGAAGAAAGATGCAACACGCGTTCCCCTGGTCACTGGGGTGACCAGATGGAGGCTGGTCGAGGGATAGAGCACGCAGTCCCCGGCTGGCAACTTGACCTCGTGCGAACCATAGGCGTCCTCGATCACAAGTTCGCCACCGTCATAATCTTCCGGCTCGGCGAGGAACAGCGTGACCGACAGGTCGGTGCGGATGCGAAGGCCGGTCAGGCGGTCGCCGCGGATCGCATTGTCGACGTGCAGGCCGAAATGATGGCCGCTGCTCGCCGCATAGCGGTTGAACAGCGGCGGGAAGATCTGCAGCGGGATCGCCGCCGCAATAAAGCGCGGGTTCGAGGTCAGCGCCGAGATGATGCGGTTGCCGAGCTTGCGCGCGACCTCGCTATCCGCAGGCAACTGCTCGTTGCGCTTGACCATCGCCGACTGCGCTCCGGCGGTGGAGCGACCGTCCTCCCAGTCGCTGGCGTCCATGATGCGGCGGAAATCCGCCACATCATCCTTGCTGAGAACGCCAGGCAGGCAGGTCAACATGATCAGAACTTCGCTGTCGTCACGACGTAGAATGCCCGCCCCGGCGCGACCGCCACGAACGGAACGTTGCTGCGATAGAACGAGTCGTAATAGAGCTTGTTGGTCAGGTTCTGCGCGTAGAGCTTCATGGTCCAGTTCTGGTCGATCTTCTTCTCGACGAACGCATCGAAACGCCAATAGCTCGGCAGCTCGTTGGTGTTGGCGGCGAACGTGCCGCCATAGACCTTCGAACGGTACACCGCCTGGCCGCCAAGCTCCCAACCGCCATCGAACTTGTACTTGGTGAGCATGCTGAAGGACTGGTGGGCGATGTTGGCGAGTTGCAGCCCGATATTCGAAGCAACGCCGCTCTGCGTGACCTTCGACTGCATCAGCACCAGGCCGCCGAAGATGCTCCAGCGGTCGGTGATCTTGCCTTCCGCTTCGATGTCGATGCCCTGGATCCTGTAGGCAGCACCCGATGTAAGCAGGTTGTTGACGGTCTCGCGCGAGTTGTCCTTGGTGGTCTGGAACAGCGCACCGGTCACCAGCAAGTGGCGATCCGCAAGCTCCCATTTGGTGCCGAGTTCGATCGCCTTGTTGCGCTCGGGCCCGAGCAGGATGGTCGAGTTGGGGGGAACGCCGCCGTATTCGGTGCCGGTCGCATCCAGCTCCGACCCGAACGGATTGGCCGAAGTTGCGTAGGCGGCATAGACGCTGCCGATCGACATCGGCTTGTAGACCACACCGACGTTGTAGTTCACCAGATCGGAGTTCTGCTTCACATAGTTCGGACTGTTATTCGACGCGCTTTGGCTGTAGCCGTCATAGCGGACACCGCCATTGACGATGATCGTGTCCTGCCAGTTCGCGGTGTCCATGACGTACACGCTGCTGGTGTTGACGCCATAGCGGGTCGGATTTCCAAGCAGGGACGGCGTACCGAAGGGAATATTGGTGTATTGCGGGGAGTAGAGATTGACGTTCTGGACGGCACCGTTGCTCGTGAAAGCGGAGCCGGACAGTTCTGACGCGAGACCGGCATAGCGGTCGATCGAGATGTTCTCGTTCGAATATTCGACGCCGAACACCGCCGTGTGCTTGACCCCGCCGGTATCGAGCTTGAACGTGGCCTCGTTCTGGTTGGCCCATACGTCGACGTTTTGGTAGCGGCTCTGCGCGCTCGCCGTCGTGGTCCAGAGCAGCGGATTGGGGCTGGTCGTGTTCGGATTCTGCGGCAGCGTGCCGATGTAGTTGAGCAGCGAGTGCTCGCCGCGCACCTTGCTGGTCAGTGTGATGGCCTCGTTGACCTTGTACTCGATCGTACCGGTGCCGAAATCCTGCCGCGCGGTCTGGAAGTCGCGGTTGAGGAAGCCGTACCAGTTCTCGCGCGGAATGCCCGCCGAGGTCACCGGCACGTTGCCCTGCTTGTAATAGGGCACGCCGAAATCGGGATAGCCGCTGAGATCGGTATGGACGTAGTTCGTCGTGATCTTGATGTCGTTGGTCGGGGTGTACTTGGTCGAAATGAAGCTGCCCCAGCGATTGTCGGTGACGTAGTTGCGTCCGGCGACATTGGCGTCCTGGAACAGGCCGCCCGTGCGCACCGAGAAGGTCGGATCGATGACCTGGTTCACGTCGAGCGTGACGCGCTTGGTCATGTCGGTTCCGAACTCGCTATCTATCCGCTTGAAGTTGACGTCGCCGGCCTGCTTGGTGACGATGTTGATGGCGCCGCCGGCGGTGCCCCGGCCGGCATAGGAGGATGCCGGGCCGCGCAGAATCTCGATCTGCTCGGTGAAGAAGTTCTCGCGGATCGAGACCGCGGGATCGCGGATGCCGTCGATGAAGACGTCGTTGCGCGCGTCGAAGCCGCGGATGAAGAAGCGGTCGCCGAACGCGTTGCCGCCCTCGCCCGAGCCGAGCGTCACGCCCGCCGTCGAGCGTCCGATCTCCTTCAGCGTCGTGGCGTTCTTGTCCTCGAGCACTTCCTTGCTGAGCACCGTAATGCTCTTCGGCGTGTTCAGCATCTTCTCGGGAAACTTGCCCGAGGCCTGCACGTGATCGACCTTGTAGGGCGCCGCCGGATCGGCATAGGGATTGGCGTCGGCGGGGCCTGACGGCGTGACGGGAGCCGCCTGCTGCGCCTGCTGCCGCTGCGCGGCGCGGCGAAGCGCGTTGCGGGCACGGACCTGCTCGGGCGAAGGCTTCGAGGCCGCCGGACGCGGCCGCTCGACCGGCGCATCGACCGTCACCGGCGGCAGGTTCGACTGCTGCGCCTGCGCGCCGCCCGACACCGACGCCACCGCGATCAAGCTCGCGACCGCCGAAGCTTTTTTGCCGGAAACGCCCGCGAACCTCTCGTCCATCAAATCGAATGCTGCGACCGAACGCAACGACTTCGGTGCGACCACCTGCCCCATTACCAAACGCCCCACATTCCTGTTCGCTCATTCACTTCGACGAACGATGGCTGTTGGTATCGGCCACAAAATAGCGGGTCAATGCGAGCCGCTCGCGAGAACCCTTGAATCAATCCAGATCAAAGCGATTCTAAACTGCAGTTTGAAATCGTTCTAAGATCGAGATTGGACTTGTTCTAAGGACAACGCAGAAAGACGTTCGCTCTCAGTCGCTGCTCGGCGGCTTCATCAGCGAAAACAATTCGTCGACGGTCTTCTGCGCGACGGCGCGCACGCGATCAGTGCTGTCCATGCCGGCGATGTTGACGCCGTTCACGACGGCTTTGATCTCGTCGCGAAAGTCGGTGAGGAAGCGCAAGGGATGGCGCTGCTCGTTGGCGACACGCGCGATCAATCCCGTGATCAGAATCTGACACGCGATCAGCTTGCCGTTCAGCTCGTCCATCCTGCGCTCCATTCATGGCGGCGCCGATATGAACGATGCCGAAATCCCTGACAACCGAAACGGCCTCCGCGCGATTTAGAACCGTTCTCGCGATTGATCCGAACCAGGACTCAGCGCGGCGCCATCAGGCCTGAGCACACCGCCATCGGAGCGGCGCAAGAGGTGACACGCCGATCGGTCGCGGCCGGCAAAAATGCAGCTCTGCACAGCGCGGCGCCAGAGCACTGCCCAGGGGGTGCAAAGCTTTCCAATTGTTTAGGTTTCCGAACTGATAGTGCTGTTTACACTGGAACTTGGCGTGTATTATACAAGCGCGCTGGAACCGTATCATTGGCCCCATATTTCGTAAGCGTAGGGCACGAGAGCCGACACGAGACGACATGAAAAAGTCCCGGCCGATCCTCTGGATTTTGATCATCGCGGCCGTGGCCTCCGCAGGTTACTATGGATGGCAGAGATTTGGCTCGGCCGGACAGACCCAGACAGCGCAAAAGGCGGCGCCCCGCCCGTCCGCTATTCCCGTCAGCGTCGCGCCGGTCCAGAAGACCGACTTCCCGGTCTACCTGACCGGTCTCGGCACGGTCCAGGGCTTCAACACCGTCCAGGTTCGCAGCCGGGTCGACGGCCAGATCATCAGGCTCGAGTTCAGAGAGGGCCAGATCGTCCAGCAGGGCGACCTTCTGGTCTCGATCGATCCCCGGCCTTATCAAGCCGCGCTTGACCAGGCCAAGGCCAAGAAGGCGCAGGACGAGGCAAACCTCGCCAACGCCAATCTAGAGCTTCAGCGCGCCGTGAAGCTCGGCGAATTCGCAACAACACAGCGGGTGGATACCCAACGCTCCACGGTCGCCCAACTCACCGCGCAGATCGCCGCCGACGAGGCCGCGATCGCCAACGCCCAGACCCAGCTCGACTACACGCAGATCAAGGCACCGATCACCGGGGTCGCAGGGCTCCGCCAGGTCGACATCGGCAACATCGTCAACGCCTCGACCCAGACGGGCATCGTCACGATATCGCAGGTCGAACCGATCACCGTGATCTTCACCGCTCCGGAAGACCAGCTCCCCTATATCAGCGAAGGCCAGAAGGCCGGCGCGCTGAAGGTGATCGCCTTCACGACCGACGGCAAGAAGACGCTGGCCGAGGGCAAGCTCGCGGTCATCAACAACCAGGTCGACACGACCAGCGGAACGATCCGTCTCAAGGCGGTGTTCGACAACAAGGACCACGCGCTGTGGCCGGGACAGTCGGTTTCCACGCGGCTCCTGGTGCGGACGCTGAAGGATGCCACCGTTGTTCCTGATGACGCGGTCCAGCATTCCACCAACGGCCTCTACGCCTATACGGTCAATCAGGACAACAAGGCCGAGGTTCACAAGGTCAAGGTCAGCTATGGCATCGACGGACGTTCGGTCATCGAGGAAGGCTTGAGCCCGGGCCAGCAGGTGATCGTCGGCGGCCAGTTCAAGGTCCAGCCCGGAAGCCTCGTGTCGACGGCAGTGGCAAGCTCCGATCCGGCCCAGAGCAAGGTACGACAGGAATGACCGAAGGCGGGATTTCGGCACCTTTCATCCGTTATCCCATCGGCACCTCGCTGCTGATGGCGGGGATCCTCTTCGTCGGTCTCGTCGCCTATCCGCTGCTTCCGGTTGCGCCGCTGCCGCAGGTGGACTTTCCGACCATCCAGATCACCGCCAACCTGCCCGGCGGCAGCCCCGAGACGATGGCCTCGTCGGTGGCGCAGCCGCTGGAGCGGCAGTTCGCCCAGATCCCCGGCATCGCTCAGATGACCTCGACGAGCTATCTGGGCACGGCGTCGATCACCATCCAGTTCGACCTCAACCGCAACATCGACGCTGCTGCCAACGACGTGCAGGGCGCAATCAACGCCGCAGGCGGTCAACTGCCGAAGAACCTGCCCTCGCCGCCGACCTATCGCAAGGTCAACCCGGCGGACGCGCCAATCCTGATTCTGTCCGCGACGTCGGACACGCTCCCGCTCACCACGGTCAGCGACTCCGTGGACGCCCAGCTTGCCCAGCAGATCAGCCAGATCTCGGGCGTCGCACAGGTCTTCATCGGCGGTCAGCAGAAGCCGGCCATCCGCGTCCAAATCGATCCGGCCAAGCTCGTCGCCAAGGGGCTATCGCTGGAGGACGTGCGCAGCCAGATCGCAATCACCACGGTCGACAGCCCCAAGGGCAACATCGACGGGGAGCGGCGCGCCTATACGATTTACGCCAACGACCAGTTGACGGACGCCAAGGACTGGAACGACGTCATCATCGCCTACCGCAACGGCGGACCACTGAGGATCCGCGACATCGGGCAGGCGATCAGAGGCCCCGAGGACGCAAAGCAGGCCGCCTGGGCCAACGGGAAGCGCGGCGTGTTCCTCGTCGTGTTCAAGCAGCCCGGCGCCAACGTCATCGAGACTGTCGACCGCATCAAGGCAACGTTGCCGCGCCTGGTTGCGGCAATCCCGAACGCCATCAAGATCGAGCTGATGAGCGATCGTACGCAAACGATCCGCGCTGCGGTGGATGACGTCCAGTTCACCCTGCTCCTCACTGTCTTCCTCGTGGTGATGGTGATCTTCATCTTCCTGCGCAGCTTTTGGGCGACGGTAATCCCGGCCGTGACCGTGCCGCTCGCCCTGCTCGGCGCCTGCGCCATGATGTGGGTTGCGGGCTATACGCTCGACAATCTCTCATTGATGGCCCTGACAATCGCGGTTGGATTTGTCGTCGACGATGCCATCGTCATGCTCGAAAACATCTCGCGCTATGTCGAGCAGGGTGAATCGCCGATGGCCGCAGCCTACCGGGGCGCGAAGGAAATCGGGTTCACGATCGTCTCGATCAGCATCTCGCTGGTCGCGGTGCTGATCCCGCTCCTGTTGATGGGCGGCATCATCGGACGACTGTTCCGCGAATTCGCGGTCGTGCTGGCGATGACGATATTCGTGTCGATGTTCGTCTCCCTCACGCTGACGCCCATGATGGCCTCGCGCTTCCTGCGCGCGCATGGCGAGGTCAAGCACGGCCGGATTTTCCAGTGGAGCGAACGCGGATTCGACGCGCTATTGCGCGGTTACGAATACGTGCTCGACATCGCGCTGAACTGGAAGCGCACCACGCTTGCCGTATTCTTCATGACACTCGCGCTGTCGGTCTACCTCTTCATTCTGATCCCCAAGGGCTTCTTCCCGCAGCAGGATAATGGACTGATCACCGCGACCTCGGAGGCCTCGCAGGATATTTCGTTCAAGGAGATGCGGACGAAGCAGGAGGCGCTCGGCAGGATCGTCCTGTCCGATCCGGACGTTGCCGCTGTTGCCAGCGTGATCGGCGGCAGCGGCCGAGCCGGCAACAACGGCGCCCTGTACATCACCTTGAAGCCACGCAACGAGCGCGAGGCCTCTGCTCAGCAGATCATCGCGCGGCTGCGTCCGCAGTTCGACAAGGTTGAGGGCGCCCGGCTTTACATGCAGGCGGCCCAGGACGTGCGGCTCGGCGGCCGGCCGACGCGCACGCAGTTCGAATTCACGCTGCAGGACGCCAATCTTGACGAGCTCAACGAATGGGCACCCAAGATCCTCGCCAAAATGCAGACCCTGCCGGAGCTGCGCGACGTCGCGACCGACCAGCAGACCCAGGGCACAACGGTGCAGCTCAAGATCAACCGCGACACCGCCGCCCGCTACGGAATCCAGCCGCAGCTGATCGACGACACGCTCTATGACGCCTTCGGACAGCGGCAGGTCACGCAGTATTTCACCCAGCTCAACACCTACAAGGTCATTCTCGAAATCCTGCCGGAGATGCAGGGCAATCTCGACAGCTTGAATAAGCTTTATCTGAAATCGCCATTGACCGGCGACCAGGTGCCGCTGTCGACCTTCGCAACCTGGACCACCGACCCGGTCCGTCCGCTCTCGATCAGCCATCAAGGCCAGTTCCCATCGATCACGATCAGCTTCAACCTGGCGCAAGGCGTGGCGCTCGGCCAGGCCACGGAGGCGGTGCAGCGGGCAATGGCCGATCTCGGCGCACCGCCGACGCTGAACTCCAGCTTCCAGGGCACCGCGCAGGCGTTCCAGCAGTCGCTCGGCACCGTGCCGCTCTTGATCCTCGCCGCCCTCGTCGTGGTCTACCTGATCCTCGGCATTCTCTACGAGAGCTACATCCACCCGATCACGATCCTGTCGACGCTGCCCTCGGCCGGCGTCGGCGCGCTCGCAATCCTGATGGCGGCGGGTTTCGACTTCAGCCTGATCGCGCTTATCGGCATCATTCTCTTGATCGGCATCGTCAAGAAGAACGGCATCATGATGGTCGACTTCGCGATTGCCGCCGAACGCGACGAGCACAAGACGCCGGAGGAATCGATCCGGCAGGCCGCGTTGTTGCGTTTCCGTCCGATCATGATGACGACGATGGCCGCGCTTCTGGGCGGCGTGCCCTTGATGCTCGGTCACGGCACCGGCGCCGAGATCCGTCAGCCGCTCGGCTACGCCATGGTCGGCGGCCTGATCGTCAGCCAGGCGCTGACGCTGTTCACCACGCCGGTGGTTTATCTCTATCTCGACAAGCTCAACAACTGGTTCGCCACTTGGGGCCGTTCGGGCGACGGCGAAGGCGACGAGGCCCCCGAGCACGGCAGCGTCAAGGAAGCAGCCGAGTAAGCTTGCGCTGCGGCTTCCGCGACGCTACAGCGAGGCGCCTGTTTCACGCCAGCGCAGTTTCGCCATGCTCATGCAATCCAGACTTGTCACCCTTGCCGCAGCTGTCTTATTGTCAATTGGCGCTGCGCATGCCCAGCAGGGCGTCAAGAGGAACACCGCGCCCCCTGCCCCGGCCACACAGCCTTCGCCTGCCCCGACGCAATCACAGTCGGACGGCACTCCCGGGCAGTCCGGCTGGGTCGTCCGCTGCACCAGCGCCAGCCGCGATGCGCCGCTCGAATGCGCGATGGAGCAGAACGCGGTGCTGACCAAGACCGGCCAGACCGTGCTCCTCGTCAACATCCGCATCGCGCCCGACACCCGCACGCCGGTGGCGCTGCTGCAATTGCCGCTTGGCCTCAACCTTCCCATCGGCGCCAAGCTCCAGGTCGACGAGGGCAAGACGGTCGATCTCCAGATCCAGACCTGCGAGAACCGCGGCTGCTACGCCTCGACCCCTGTCACGCCGGACCTGCTCGCCGCCTTGCGGTCAGGCAAGCAGCTGAAGGTCTCCTTCCAGAACATGGCCAAGGAGACGATCGCGATCCCGATGCCGCTGGGCGATTTCTCGGCCGCTTACGACAAGATCAAGTAGCCGCTCCACCTCACGTCACGACGTCGCTCGCCCGGAGCAGCGTCGTGAAGCCGCCATAGATCATGCGCTTGCCGTCGAACGGCATGCCCTCCATTTTCAACCGGGGATCGGCCATCACCTTCTTGTTGATGGCATCGCGGCTCTCCCGGTCCCGGTAGACGATCCAGGCGAACACCAAGATCTCGTCCTCCTTCGCCATCACCGCGCGCGGAAACGAGGTCAGTTCGCCATAGGGAACGTCGTCGCCGATGCATTCGACATAATCGAGCGCGCCGTGCTCCATCCAGATGGCGCAGGCGGTCGTCGCCATCGCCTTGTAGGCCTCGATATTGGCCTTCGGCACGGCGAGAACGAAACCATCGACATACGGCATTTGCGGATCTCCTTGGGTTGTCCAGCCCTAGGACGATGGAGCACGCCGCGATCCGACTTGGACACGCGAATACCAGGTGAGGCAAACCGCCGCGCGTGAAGGCGCGGTGAACCTGGCGTCTACGCCCGAACCTTTGAAACATGCCGTCGAAGAGCGCCGAGACTGGCTGGGGAACCTGGATTCGAACCAAGACAAACAGAGTCAGAGTCTGTTGTGCTACCGTTACACCATTCCCCAACGGAATAGCCGAACAAATTCAAGGGCTTGCCGATTTGCTCGACTAGGGCCGGGAAGCGCAGCGCGCAAATCACGGCTCAGGCGTGGCAGCGTTCTACCCGCTCGTATCTGGGCTGGCAAGCGCTGCATGATGATCGGCTCAAAGCCCGTTTGATCAGACGACGATGCGGTCGAAGTCCGCCGCGATCCGGGTGTTCGGGAAGATCCTTGCCGCCTCGGCGAGGATCTCCTCGTCTTCGTAGCGGCCCGACATATGGGTCAACACGAGCTGGCCGACGTTGTTGATGGCGGCAAAGGAAGCCGCTTCAGCCGCGGTGAGATGACCGTAGCTCCGCGCGGTCGGCGCGTCGCGATCGAGGAACGTCGCCTCGATCACCAGCATGTCGGCGTCGGCAACGTATTGCGACAGCCCTTCGGTGGTCTCGGTGTCGCCGATCACGACGAGCTTCCTGCCGCCGCTCGGCGGGCCGAGGACGTCATCCGGGTCGACGGTTCGGTCGGCAAGCACGACCGGGCGACCCGCGGCCAATTCGCCGCGCAAGGGACCGTCGGGGACACCAAGCGCCATGAGCCGATCAGGCCGAAGACGACGGCGCGCGGGGCTTTGGAAGACGAAACCAAAACTGTCGGTGTCGCGATGGCGAACCGGAAAACAGTCGATGGTGAATTCACCGGCGTCGACGACCTGTCCTGCGGTCAGCGGCGCGAACTCGACCGGGATCGGCGCCCTGCCCGCGCCCCACAGGCCTGCGAGCATTCGGATGACGATGTCGAGCGTTCCTTCCCCGCCGTGAATTGTCATCACGTCGGAAGTCTGCCGCAAGCCCAGCGTCGAGAACAGGCCGGGGATGCCGAGCATGTGATCGAGATGCGCGTGCGTCAGCAACATGCGGTCGAGCCGCCGAAAGCCGGCGCCGCTGCACAACAACTGGCGCTGCGTGCCCTCACCGCAATCGACCAGGACACGCTTGCCTGCGGCCTCCACGAGGAGCGCGGGATGGTTGCGCTCGGCCGAGGGAACGCTGGCGGAGGTCCCGAGAAATGTCAGGGCGAACATGGTCGTCACTAGCCCAGAAGGTGGTTGAGGCCGCCCGTCCGGCCGGCCTCACCGCCCCCAATGCCACGCGAGCAGCAGCGCGTACAGCGCCATCGATGCGACGTAGAGCGCGGCGAGCAGCGCGTAGCCCGCGAACTGGCGACTGATCGTCGCCTTCGGCGTCACCCACCAGTCGAGCGCCCTGAAGGCGGCGGGCACCAGCCACCAGCCGAGCAGCTGGGTGCTGACGAGATTGCCGACGAACAGCGATAGCCAGACCGGCACGCCATGACTGTCGATCAGCGGCCGGCTGATGAAATAGCCCCAGAGGTAGACCACGGGATAGAGCACCAGCAGGACGATGAGATTGCTCTTCCAGATCAGCCCCGGACTTTGTTCCGGAGCCTGCGTCTTACCGGCCGGGAACCAGAAATTGAAGCCGTAGCTCGCCCGCTTCACGTTCATGCCGGCATTGAAGCGCTCGCCCTCCTTCAGCAGCGTCTGCCGCAACGGCGAGTCGAGCCAAGCATTGAGAGTGGCATCAGAGTCGAACGACAGGATGATGATCCATTCGTCGTGCAGGCCCGGAATCGGCCGCTCGATCTTGTGGCGCAGGAAACCCTTGAACTCGGCCTCCGTCGCCTGGATGCGCTGCTGCCATTTCAGGAACGCATCCTCGAGCCCATCGGGGACTTTGAACGAGATGACGGCCGAGACCGCGCTGTCACGCTGAACGCCGGTGTCGGGCAGGATATGGACGTCCTCCGAACCGACGAAGAAGCGCTGCACTTCCGCGATGAGTCGTGCCCGCACATCGCTCTGGAGCCAGGCGCGTGCTGCGGAGGGGCTGGAGAAACGCAGTATCGTCACCCAGTCCACATGCGCTGGCGGTCGCGGCGGCACGACCTCTTGGCCGAGAAAGCCGGGCCAAGCCTTGAGCACCTCGCCGACCTCGCCGTTCCAGCGTGCGAACGCAGCAAAGCCATCGTCGGCAATGCGGCGTTGGATGACGAGGGCGACCGGTTGACCGGCCGCGTCAGGAGTTGCGCTCATTGGCAGCCGTCCGCTTCAGCTCTTCTTGTAGAGACGCTTGCCCATCACCCAGGTCTCGTCGACGCAGCGATCGTCGCCGACCATCATGACGGCAAACAGCATGCTCGCGGCCTCGTCCATCGTGCGCGGGCTCCCGCCATCGGCAATCAGCGACTGATGCCACGCTTGCGCGGCCTGTCCGCCGTTCGGATCGAGCGCGACGAAATCGGCTTCCTTGCCGGGCTCGAAATTGCCGAGCTTGTCGTCGAGGTAGAGACCTTCGGCGCCGCCGAGCGTGATCGACCAGAAGCCCCGATAGGGCGAGAGCTTGTTGCGCTCGGCCTCGGCAAGGTCCTTCCGCGTCGGATCGATGCTGCCGTCGAGCAGCGTGTTGTTGCACATGCCGACCTTGTAGGCGTCGTCGAGCACGGAGATCATCGAGAAGCGGTTGCCGCCGCCGACGTCGGTGCCGAACGACATCTTGACGCGATGCTCCGGATCGGTGGCGCGGCCGAGCCGGAACAGGCCGCTGCCGAGAAACAGGTTCGAGCACGGGCAGAACACCACCGCGGCGCCCTTCTTCGACATGCGGCGGAATTCATTGTTCGAGAGATAGACGCCATGGCCGCCAGAGAACTTTGGACCGACCAGGTCGAACTTCTCGTAGACGCCGAGATAGTCCTGACAGTCCGGATGCTCGACCAGCACGCCGCTGCATTCGGCCGGGTTCTCGGAAATGTGGGTGTTGACCCAGCAATCCGGGTGCTCGTGCTTGAGGCGCTGGCACGCTCTCAGCAATTCCGGCGAGGCACCGAAGGCAAAGCGCGGCGTGATGGCGTAGAGGTTGCGGCCCTTGTTGTGGTACTGCGCAATCAGCCGTTTGCTGTCGCGATAGAAATTGTCGGGAGTATCGATGAAATCGGCTGGCGCGTTGCGATCGATCCCGGTGAGGCCCGCGATGACGCGCATGTTGCGGCGGGCGGCTTCCTCGAACAATTCCTCGGTTGAAACGGGCGAGGAGCTCGTGAAGGCCTGGCAGGTGGTGGTGCCGGAAGCGAGCAGCGCATCGAGGAAACGCTTCACGCCCTCGCGCGCGTAGTTGCGATCCCGGTATTTGAGCTCTTCCGGATAGACCCACTTCTGTAGCCACGGCAGCAACTGCTCGCCATAAGCCCCCAGCACGCGGGTCTGCGGCAGATGGATGTGGCCGTCGATGAAGCCCGGGACGATGATGCGGTCCTTGATATGGGCGATCTCGACGCCCGGATGCGCGGCGGAAATCTTGTCATAAGGGCCGAACGCCTTGATCACGCCGTCGGTGACGACCATGAGGCCATCCTGGTGAAAGCGCGCCGCGGCCTGCTCGTCGCCGACGTGCTTCCAGGGATCGTCGACGAAGTCGAAGAACGTGCCTCGAATGGCAACGGTGGTCATGATTGGTTCCTCCCTCAAGCCTGTGTCGTGTGGCGCGCCGATGGCAGCGAGATCGCGAGCAACGTTCCGGCGACGGCGCAGAGGCCGAGATACAGCCATCCGAGCGGCGCCTGCGTTGCTTCAGGCAGCACGGCCGCGATCGCCATGGCGCCGCTCACCGCGAGATAGCAGAGCGCGCTGATCAGGCCGCCGATCAGGCCGTGGTCGCTTTCGAACAGGCCGAGCGCCATGCCGTACATCATCGGACACAGCACGCCGCAGCCGCCGAGCACCAGCGCGCCGCCGATCGTGATCGACGCAAAATCGAGGCCCAGCGTCATGCCTGTTACGGTCAGGACGGCGGCGCCGGCGAGGAATAGCGCGAAGGCGCCGAAGCCCATCACGCGGGCCGGCACGAAGCGCGCGAAATGCGCGCAGCCCAGTTCGCCGGCGAGATTGACCCCGCCAAGGCCGAGCGCGACGAGGCCGTAGATGGCCGCCGAATAGCCAAGACCAGTCTGGTAGAAGAACGGCGCGACGACGCCGAACGCCAGTTGCGCGCTGGCGGCAGCGGCAAAGACCAGCACGAAAGCCAGGAAGCCTCGACGAACGAGCGCCTCGCGCAAGATACCGGCAGTGCGGCGCGGATCGAACGGCGCACGCCGTTCCGCTGGCAACGTTTCAGGCAGAAGAAATACGACGATCGTGGCAACGATCGCCGCGGCGATCGCAATGACCACGAAGACACCGCGCCAGGACGTCAGCTCGACGATGAAGCCGCCGGCTGCCGGCGCAAGCACGGGCGCCAATCCCCACGCGGCTCCAAGCAGACCCGCGATCGCAGTGAGCTCACGGCCGCGGAAGCAATCGGCGGCGACCGCATAGGCGACGACGAGACAGGTGCAGCCACCGATGCCTTGCAGGAAGCGCAAGCCAAGCAGCAGCGAGGCGCTGGTCGCCAGCGCGCAGGCGATGCTCATCGCGATCAGCACCGAGAGCCCTGCGAGCAGGACGTTGCGGCGGCCGAGCGTATCGGAGGCGATGCCGACCGGCACCAGCGCGAGACTCATGCCGAGCATGTAGGCGGTGACGGTGTTCTGCATCGACGCCGCGTCGGCGGCGAGATCCACCACCATCTGCGGCAGGCCGGGCGTATAGGCATCGAGCGGAATCTGGCTGAACGGCACGACGCACAGCAGGATCGGCACGATCCCACCCTTCGCGCGACCAGCGTCGGAAGCAAGTGCAGTCATGACTAACGCCCCTCGATGCCCGCGGATCCCGTCTTTTCGTGCGCGCAATGAGAGGCGTCGACGCAGGTTGCGGATATTGACGCGCGGGAAGCTGCCACAACTGTGTGTAGAAACTCTTAGGAGGTCCCGTCGCGATACGGAATCTGACGGCTGATGTCGTGGCCGCGGAGCGCGCCGACAAAAAACGCGAAAACAACCCCATGCAAAGTAGAAATCACTGAAGAATTTCGTCCGCCGCGACTCTTGCCCTGTCGGCACGAAGGTTTGACTCGTCGGGCAAAACAGGCGCAGAATTACAACATCGCCAATTGCGAGTTCGTCGTTGCACCGACGCCATTAACCGCTCGGAAGGCATCGCTGCTTCCGATACGCGGCCGGCGCTGGCCGGGCGAAGGTCAGAGCAAGAACCCCTCGAGAGCTCCGAGAAACTGCCGCGGCGCTTGGAGCTGCGGCACGTGCGCGCATCCTGGAATGATCTTGAGCTCAGCGTGCGGCAACCCAGCAGCCAGTTCGTGCGACATCGGCGGAGGCGTCGCTTCATCGTGCTCGCCGACCAGGACGAGCACCGGCACATTCACTGCGGCAAGCTCGGTGCGGAGGTCGAGGCCTGCCAATGCCTCGCATGCGGCACGAAACACGTCGGGATCCGTCCGCAGAAATGCGGCGCGACGATCCTGCATCAGGTCGGGGTGCCGCTCCTGAAACTCGGGCGCGAACAGGCGCCGCATCGCGATATCGGTGATGGCCTCCAGCCCCTTTGCCCGAGACACCTTTGCCATGTTGCGAAATGCCTCGCGTCCGGGCTCCGAAAAGGCCGCGCCGCAATCAGCGAGAACAAGCCGGCTGGCGATCTCCGGATGCCGGATCGCCATCTGCAGGGCGACGAAGCCGCCATAGCCATTGCCGAGCACGATCGACGGCGCGCCGCCCGCGGCATCCCGCACAGCCTCTGCCATCCGGTCCGCGACAGCAGCAAGTCCGCCCTCGACCGTGCGTGAACGGCCGAACCCGGGCAGCTCCGGCGCGATGGTCTGAAACGATCCCGCAAGCTCCGGCACGATCGCATCGAAGCTGGCCCGATCCGATAGCAGCGAATGGAAAAGAAACAGCGGAGGTCCCTCGCCCGCCTGCGCGGCGTTGACGGTCCCGTTGGCAAGAAGCCTGTCCATATTCGGTCTTTCCCTAGCTTCGTCGGTGGCTGGCATGCCGCGGAGGCCCTTGATTGATAAATCAACTGTCAGGGAATTCAAGCATTTGGCTCTTGACGTGAAATATCAGGATTGTCAGATTATGGCCAACGAGGTCCAAAGAATTATGCTTTTGCGCGAAAATATCTACGATCTTCTCAGAGCTGATATTTTATCTTGCAGGCTTACGCCGGGCAATGAAATGCGCGAGCAAGACCTTGCCGAGCGCTATTCGGTGAGCCGGCAGCCGGTTCGCGATGCGCTTCTGCGGCTCCAGCGCGAGCACCTCGTGACGGTGCAGCCGCGCCAGGGCTACCGAGTGACGCCGATCTCGCTTTCCGATGCCCGCGACCTCCTGCGCTTCCGACTCGCACTGGAGCCGGCCTGCGTCGCAGAGGCGATCGAAAGCGCATCCGACAGCGTCTTGAAATCGCTCGACGAATTCCGCCGCTTCTCGGGCAATCACGAGGACTTCATCGCCTACAATCGCGGCTTCCACACTGCGCTGGCCCATGCCTCCGGCAATCGCCGCATGGCAACGGCGCTGTGCGACCTGATCGGCCAGGCCGACCGGCTGGTCCGTGTCAGCATTTCCAACCTGAAGGGCCACGACCCCGCAAAGCTCGTCGCAGAGCACGTCGCACTGATCGACGCCATGCAGCAGCGCGAAACGCGCACCGCGGCGCGCATCATCAAGGCCCACATCGGGGACACCGAAAAACGCGTTCTGCCGGCGCTCAAGCGCAACGCCGTCATCGTCGAAGAGAGGTCATCATGAACGTTCCCTCGAAGCCCGCGTCGATCGACGTCGAAACCCACGGCAATTTCATCGATGGACGGGAAGTCGAAGCCGGAGACGGCGCGATGCTGGACGTCCGCAATCCCGCGACCGGCGATGTCATTGCCCGCATTCCCAATTCAACCGCCGAAGACATCGACCGCGCGATGAAGAGCGCGCGTGCAGCCTTCGAAGGCAAGGCCTGGGGCGGCATGGACACCCGCGCCAGGGCCAGGCTGGTCAACAAGCTCGCCGATGCGTTCGAGGCCAATCTCGACAGCCTGTATCGGCTTGAGACTCTCAACAACGGCCGCCCGGTCAACGAGACCCGCGCCCAGCTCTCCCGCCTTCCCGATTTCTTCCGCTACTTCGCCGGCCTCGCTTTGTCGCGCCGTGACTCCGTGATCCCCGTCGAAGGCGCCTATCTGAACTACACGCTCCGCACCCCCATCGGCATCGTCGCCAATTGCACCCCGTTCAATCACCCCCTGATGATCCTGTGCAAGTCGCTCGCCGTGGTGCTGGCAACCGGGTGCGTCACCGTGGTGAAGCCGTCCGAATACACGCCGCTCACGACCCTGAAGCTCGCGCAGATCTTCACGGAAGCAGGCCTGCCGCCCGGCGTCTTCAATATCGTGCTCGGCCTCGGCCCCACCACCGGCAAGATGCTGGCCGAACACGGCGACATCAACAAGCTGGTCCTGACCGGCGGCACGGAGGCCGGCCGCATCGCCGGCAGCGCGGCCGCAAAGGTGTTCGCGCATCAGACCATGGAACTCGGCGGCAAGACGCCGGTGATGGTGTTCGACGATTTCGACGTGGACCGCGCCGTCAACTATGCCGCGTTCGGCGCATTCATCGGCGCCGGACAGACCTGCGTCTGCGCCTCGCGCCACATCGTCCAGGCCTCGATCTACGACGAGTTCGTGGAGAAGCTGCAGGCCAAGACCCGCACGATCCGCGTCGGCGATCCCTTCGATCCCGGCACCCAGATGGGCCCCGTGATCTCGGCCAAGCAGCGCGACCGCGTTCTCGCCTATGCGGGCTATGGTCACGCCGACGGTGCGCGTCTCCTCACCGGCGGTGTCGCCGCGAAGGTACCGGGCCACGACAACGGCTATTTCGTCGAGCCGACGGTGTTCGCCGACGTCAAATCCGACATGCGCATCTTCCAGGAGGAAGTGTTCGGTCCCTTCACCTCGGTGACGCCGTTCAAGGACGAGGCCGATGCGCTCCGGCTCGCCAACGACTCGCCGTTCGGCCTTGCCGCAGCGATCCGTACCCGCGACGTCGCCCGCGCTCACCGTGTCGCCGCCGCGGTCAAGGCCGGCATCGTCTGGATCAACGATCATCACCGGCTCGACCCGGCCTCGCCCTGGGGCGGCGTCGACGATTCCGGCATCGGCCGCGAATGCGGCGCCGAAAGCTTCAACGACCATTTCAACACCAAGAGCGTGATGGTCGCGACCCACGAGCAGCCGTTCGACTGGTATCGCGACACGGCCAATCAGAAGCGGCTGAACTAGCAGAACCGCACCCGGCCGACCGCCCATAGAAGGCGGGCCGCATCAACCAGAATGACAGTCAAGGGAGAGCGTCAATGTCGACATCGGTAAACGCGGGCAGCCGTCTCGATCGGCTGCCGATCGGTCCATTCCACCGCCGCATCATGCTGCTGATCGGCATCGGAATGTTCTTCGACGGTTTCGACATCTACATTGCCGGGACGGTGCTCAGCGTCACGCTGAAGTCAGGCTTTTCGACGCTCGCTCAGAACGCGGCCTTCATCTCCGCGACGTTCGTCGGCATGATGCTGGGGTCGTTCGGCACCGGCTTCCTCGGCGACCGCCATGGGCGCCGCTTCACCTATCAGTTCAATCTGCTCCTTTTCGGCATCGCTTCCCTTGCCGCGGCATTCGCGCCGAACATGGCCTTCCTGATCGCCTGCCGCTTCGTGATGGGCGTCGGCCTCGGAGCCGAAAACGTCGTCGGCTATTCGACGATGACGGAGTTCGTGCCCGCCCGCACCCGCGGCAAATGGCTCGGCCTCACCGCCGTATGCGTCGTGACGGGCCTGCCGGCGGCACTTTTGATCGCATCCGTGCTCGTTCCGCAGTTCGGCTGGCGCTCGATGTTCGTGCTCGGCGGCATCGGCGCGCTCGTCGTCTGGTACATGCGCAAGTCGCTGCCGGAATCCCCGCGCTGGCTCGAAGCCGTGGGACGCACCGCCGAGGCGGAAGCGCTGATGCAGGCGATCGAGAAGGAAGCGGCGCAAGGACAGCCCTTGCCTGCGCCGGCGCCCGCGACACCCGCTCCGGTCGCTCCCGATCTCGGCACGTTGTTCACTGCGCCCTTGCTGTCGCGGATGATCGTCGGCGCCATCTGCCTGATCACGATCAACACCCTGCTCTATGGCTTCGTGACCTGGCTGCCCGTGTTCTTCGTCAAGCAGGGCCTGTCGGTCGCGACATCGTTCGGCTATTCGCTGCTGATGGCGCTTGGCGCGCCGATCGGCGCGGCCATCGGTGCATTGACCGCCGACCGCTGGGGCCGCAAGCCGACGATCATCGGCGCATCGCTGATCTCGGTGGCGCTGGGCATGCTCTATCCCATGATCTCGGATCCGATCCTGCTGCCGGCCGTGGGCTTCGCGCTGACGGTGCCGATTTACATCCTGGTCGCACTCCTGTTCGGCATCTACATTCCGGAGCTGTTTCCGACCGAGGTCCGGCTGCGTGCGTCGGGCATCGTCAATACGCTGGGGTGCGGCGCCACGATCGTCACGCCGTTCCTGGTCGTGTCGCTGTTCGAGTCGCGCGGCATGGCAGGCGTGATGGCCCTGATGATCGGCTTGCTCGTGGTGCAGATCGTCACGGTCTGGGTACTCGGTATCGAGCCCCGACATCGCAGTCTCGAAGAGCTCAAGGCCGAAGAGGCTGCCGCGCCGGTCCTCAAGGAAGCGTCCTGAGAGGCCGCCGGACGAGCGCGGCCTGCATGGTTCGAGACGCCCGCTTACGGCGGGCTCCTCACCATGAGGGTCTGACATCTGGCTACATAGCGCCACCTCATCCTCAGGGCCCTCCGTAGGCGTGCGTCGCGAAGGACAGGGGCGCAGGTAAACTTGCCACCCCGACCGATGGGCAGATCTGCGAGATAGCTACGTCTTGTCGGCCGATTGCGCCTCCACCGCCTGCACCGCGACACTCGCGACCTGCCGCAGCGCTTCGCGGTCCGCGCCCGAGGACGCCATCACGCCCATGCCGACGGAGACGGCCGAGACATAACGCGCGAGCGCGGCGGGGTCGGATGTTGGCTTGAGATCACCTTCGGCCTTGGCGCGAATGAAACGGTCGCGGAGCTGGTCCTCGTTCTGGGCGCGGCGCGCGGCCAATTCGAAAGGGACGTTCTCGGAACCGCTGCCGCAGGCGATGCCGCCTTGCACCAGGAGGCAGCCGGGCGGATTGGCAGGATCAGTCTGCTTGTCGGCGATGCCCATCAACATCCGCTCGGCAACGGCGCGGGCGGTGGGTGCTGCCACCACCTCGTCCATCCAGATGTTGCGCAGCTTGGTGTAGCGGTCGAGCGCAGCCTTCAGCAGGCCCTCCTTGTTGCCGAAGCAGGCGTAGAGACTGGGCGGGTTGATGCCCATGGCCTCGGTGAGCTGGGCAATTGTCGCGCCCTCATAACCATGGCGCCAAAACACTTCCATCGCCTGGTCCAACGCCAGTTCGGCGTCGAATTCGCGGGGGCGTCCCATGCCCATGTGCCTGTCTCCTCGGAATTCGCGTTCTGCAGAAGGCTTAACGTCGATTCCTAACTATTTGTTCTAATTCTACTTTCCCAGGGCCTTCCAATTCTTGCGGTATGCCGCTACAATTTTCTTAGTGAATGGTACATAAGTATCTTGCACTGCGGTATCCAGCTCCACATCTGTAGTGAACACTACATATCTGGAGCGCGCAAATGCCCCCCTCCCAAAACACCTCTCGCACCGGCCGTTTCCGCCGCCTTCTTGGCGGCGTTGCCATCGTGGGCGCCCTCGCCGCGGTCGGCTCGATTGCGACCGGCCGCTATTTTCACGCGGCGCAAGCGACGGCACCGGCCGCCGCGGCCGAACAGGCCGTTTCCGTCACCGTCGCGATGATCGAGCCACGGCAGACCGTGCTGTGGGACGATTTCTCCGGCCGGCTGGAGGCCATCCACCGCGTCGAGCTCCGTCCGCGCGTTGCGGGTGCGATTCTGTCGGCGAATTTCACCGAAGGGGCGCTGGTGAAGGCGGGCGACGTGCTGTTCAAGATTGATCCCGCCCCTTATGCGGCCGAGGTCGACAAGGCTGCAGCCCAGCTCGAAGCTGCGAAAGCGCGCGTCGTCTTCACCCAGAGCGAGCTCGAGCGCGGTGCGCAGCTCGTCGGCAACGCCGTGGTGACGCGCCGCGACTATGACCAGCGCGACAACGCCAACCGCGAAGCCATCGCCAATGTGAAGGCGGCCGAGGCGACGCTCCAGACCGCAAAGCTCAATCTCGACTACACCGAGGTGCGCGCCCCCGTGGACGGCCGCGTCGGCAAGATCGAGGTCACGGTCGGCAATCTCGTCGCCGCCGGCACCGCGTCCCCGGTCTTGACTTCGCTGGTCTCGATCAATCCGATCTACGCCTCGTTCGATGCGGATGAAGAGGTCGTGCTGCGCGCGCTGAACTCGATCGCGGATGCCTCCGGCAGGCGCGGCGAGCTCGACCAGATCCCGGTCGAGATGACCACGTCGGGCGACCTGTCCGCGAAGGGCCACATCCAGCTCATCGACAACCAGGTCAACGGACAGAGCGGCACCATCCGTGTCCGCGCTGTCTTCCACAACGAGGACGGGCGCCTCATCCCCGGCCAGTTCGCCCGCGTGCGCATGGGCCAGCCGAAGCAGCAGGCACTGGTGATGATCGACGAGCGCGCGATCGGCACCGACCAGGACAAGAAGTTCGTGATGGCGGTCGGCGACGACAACCGCGCCGTCTACCGGCCCGTCACGCTCGGCGGCACCGTCGACGGGCTTCGCATCGTCACCTCGGGTCTGAAGTCCGGCGACCGCATCGTCGTGAACGGGCTACAGCGTGTGCGTCCCGGTGCCCTGCTCAAGACGGAGGTCGCGGCGATGGGTGCGCGCGGGCGGCAAGCGGCCTCCAACCACGGCAGCCAGGACGTGGTGCAACGCTAAGTCATTCCGGGGCGCGACACAGACGTGAACTCCGGTGCGCAATTGCGCACCTGAGAATCTCGAGACTACGAAGCTCCGATCATCTCACCTCTGGATTCCGGGTTCGCGCGCGATGCGCGCGCCCCGGAATGACGGTGAAGCGGTCGGAGACAGGGAAGATATTGCCCAGGGGCAAAAGCCAATGAATCTCTCGAAGTTTTTCATCGACCGTCCGATCTTCGCCGGCGTGCTGTCGGTGCTGATCTTCCTCGCCGGCCTGATCTCGCTGTTCGCGATGCCGATCTCGGAATACCCGGACGTGGTGCCGCCCTCGGTCGTGGTGCGCGCGACCTATCCCGGCGCCAATCCCAAGGTGATCGCGGAGACGGTGGCAACCCCGATCGAGGAGCAGATCAACGGCGTCGAGAACATGCTCTACATGTCGAGCCAGGCGACCACCGACGGCGCGATGACGCTGACGGTGACGTTCCGGCTCGGCACCGACCCCGACAAGGCGACGCAGCTGGTGCAGAACCGCGTGCAGCAGGCCGAGCCGCGCCTGCCGGCCGTGGTGCGCCAGCTCGGCATCATCACCAAGAAGTCGTCTCCCGACCTCACCATGGTCGTGCACCTGCTGTCGCCGAACGGCCGGTACGACATGACTTACTTGCGCAACTACGCCGTGCTCAACGTCAAGGACCGCCTCGCGCGGATCGATGGCGTCGGCGACGTCCAGCTTTATGGTGCCGGCGACTATTCGATGCGGGTCTGGGTCGATCCTCAGAAGGCCGCCGAGCACGGCCTGACCGCGAGCGACATCGTGCGCGCGATCCAGGCGCAGAACGTCGAGGCCGCCGCCGGCGTGGTCGGCTCCTCCCCGAACGTCAAGGGGATCGACCTGCAATTGTCGATCAATGCGGAAGGCCGGCTCGCGAACGAGGAGCAGTTCGGCGACATCGTGGTCAAAACCGGCGCGCGCGGCGAGGTCGTACGCTTGCGTGACGTCGCGCGCGTCGAGCTTGGCGCCTCCGAATACGGCCTGCGCTCGCTGCTCGACAACAAGCAGGCGGTGGCGATCCCGATCTTCCAGGCGCCCGGCTCCAACGCGCTGCAGATTTCCGACAACGTTCGCGCCACCATGGCCGAGATCAAGAAGAACATGCCCGAGGGCGTGTCCTACCAGATCGTCTACGACCCCACCCAGTTCGTGCGCTCCTCGATCGAAGCCGTCATCCACACGCTGCTGGAGGCCATCGCCCTCGTCGTTCTGGTGGTGATCCTGTTCCTCCAGACCTGGCGCGCCTCGATCATCCCGCTCCTGGCCGTGCCGGTGTCGATCGTCGGCACGTTCGCGGTGATGCACGTGTTCGGCTTCTCCATCAACGCGCTGAGCCTGTTCGGCCTGGTGCTCGCGATCGGCATCGTCGTCGACGACGCCATCGTCGTGGTCGAGAATGTCGAGCGCAACATCGAGGGCGGGCTGTCGCCGCGGGATGCAACGTACCAGGCGATGCGCGAGGTGTCGGGTCCGATCATCGCGATCGCCATGGTGCTGATCGCGGTGTTCGTGCCGCTGGCCTTCATCTCCGGCCTCACCGGGCAGTTCTACAAACAGTTCGCGCTGACGATCGCGATCTCGACCGTGATCTCGGCCGTCAACTCGCTGACGCTGTCACCGGCGCTGTCGGCGCTGCTGCTCAAGGGCCATAACGAGCCGAAGGACAAGTTGACGCTGGTCATGGAAAAGAGCCTCGGCTGGTTCTTCCGCGGCTTCAACAAGGCCTTCACGCGCTCTTCCGAGAGCTACAGCGGCAGCGTTGGCAAGGTGATCTCGGGCAAGGCCGCCGTGATGGGTCTCTACGTGGTCCTCGTCGGCATCACCGCCCTCTTGTTCCAGCAGGTGCCTGGTGGATTCGTGCCCGGACAGGACAAGCAGTACCTCGTCGGCTTCGCCCGCCTGCCCGATGGCGCGGCGCTCGACCGGACCGAAGAAGTCATCCGCAAGATGAGCGACATCGCGCTGACCCAGCCCGGCGTCGAGAGCTCGGTGGCATTCCCGGGGCTGTCGATCTCCGGCTTCACCAACTCGTCCAACGCCGGCATCGTGTTCTCGACGCTGAAGCCGTTCGACGAACGCAAGGATCCCTCGCTCAGCGGTCCCGCCATCGCGGCCGAGCTGAACAAGAAGTACGCGGGCATCCAGGAAGCCTTCATCGCCATGTTCCCGCCGCCGCCGGTCAACGGCCTCGGCACCATCGGCGGCTTCAAGCTGCAGATCGAGGACCGCGCCGGTCTCGGCTATGACGCCTTGAACGAAGCGACCAACGCATTCATGGCTGCGATGCAGAAGGCGCCTGAGATCGCCGGCGTGTTCTCGAGCTTCCAGGTCAACGTGCCCCAGCTGTTCGCCGACATCGACCGCACCAAGGCGCTTCAGCTTGGCGTACCCGTGACGGAGGTGTTCAACACGCTCCAGATTTACCTGGGCTCCTATTACGTCAACGACTTCAACAAGTTCGGCCGCACCTATTCCGTCCGGGTCCAAGCCGACGCGCCGTTCCGCGCGCGCGCCGACGACATCAGGCAGTTGAAGGTGCGCTCGTCCTCGGGCGACATGGTGCCGTTGTCCGCGCTGCTCACGATCCGCCAGAGCGCAGGTCCGGAGCGCGCGATCCGCTACAACGGATTCCTGTCCTCGGACATCAACGCGGCGGCCGCGCCCGGCTTTTCATCAGGCCAGGCGCAGGAGGCGGCGACGCGGATCGCCGCAGAGGTGCTGCCGCCAGGCTTTGCCTTCGAATGGACCGACCTGACCTATCAGGAGTTCATCGCCGGCAATTCCGGCATCTGGGTGTTCCCGCTGGCGATCCTGTTGGTGTTCCTGGTGCTGGCCGCTCTCTACGAGAGCCTGACCCTGCCGCTCTCGATCATCATGATCGTGCCGATGGGCCTCCTGGCGGCGATGTTCGGCGTCTGGATCTCCAAGGGCGACAACAACGTCTTCACCCAGATCGGCTTGATCGTGCTGGTCGGTCTCTCCGCCAAGAACGCGATCCTGATCGTCGAATTCGCGCGGGAGCTCGAATTCGCCGGCCGCACGCCGATCCGGGCCGCGATCGAGGCGAGCCGGCTGCGGCTGCGTCCGATCCTGATGACGTCGATGGCGTTCATCATGGGCGTCCTGCCTTTGGTGCTCTCGACCGGCGCCGGTTCGGAAATGCGGCGAGCCATGGGCGTTGCCGTGTTCTCCGGCATGATCGGCGTCACGGTGTTCGGCTTGTTCCTGACGCCGGTGTTCTATGTGCTGCTCAGAACCGTCACCGGCATGAAGCCGCTGATCCACCACGGCAGCGACATCAGCGCGGCGCCGGTCCAGGGGCCCGCCGAGTGAACCGCGTCCCGCCGCGGCACGCCCCCGGCGGGACCAACAAGACCGGATCGATCATTTCCGGTTCTCTTCGCAGAATTTCAGCGCCGCCAGCGCCTCGCCGGCACGCGGGATCTGCATCTCGATGCTGTCGTCCTCGTCGTCTTCGAAATCGAGCGTAAGGCGCTTGGCCTTCGCGAGCCGATCCATGATCGATTGGTCGTAGACGAAGATGCCGCGCACGGTGGTCTTGTCCATGACCTCCCACTTGGCCTTCTTCATGATGTCGGCGTCATCGGTGCCGAGGTCGGCCCGGAGGACCTCGCCGGCCCTATCCCATTCCCAACCATCGTAGATCATCACGATCACGATCGCCTGATCGGAATAGGTGATCACGATGACGTAGTCGCGGTTCTCGTCATCCTTGTCCTTGTAGCCGCGGCTCGCATTGCAATGCGTGTCCTGCGCGCGCCTCTCGATGGTCCAGTCGCCGACTTTGGATTGTTGCGCAAGGGAAGGGCCGGCGCTCAAGATGCCTGCAAGCAATGCAGCGCCGCGACTGAATCGATTCATGTCGGCCTCCAGCGCGCTGCCCCGTGCTGAGATGATCATCTCTGTCGGCGGCTCGCAAGGATTTCAGTGGCCGCACAGAACGCGGCTGTGCCCTACCCCTGCCGCGGCACGATCGCGATCGGAGTAAAGGTGTAAACCTCCTCGCCGTTCTGGTTGAACATGGTCCATTTCACCAGCGCTATGCCCTGCGGCTTCGACTTGGACGGCGTCAGGCTCATGACTTCGCCGACCAGATGCAGCCGGTCGTCGGGGCGCACCGGCATCGTCCAGCGCAGGCCGTCGACACCGGCGCCAATCAGCGGATGCGGGCCGAACGGGCGGGTCTGGATCGCGAGGTTCATGGCGATCGCGGCGGTGTGCCATCCTGAGGCGGCGAGCCCCTTGAACAGGGTCGTCTTGGCGGCCTCGTGATCGAGATGCATCGGCTGCGGATCGAACTCGGCGGCGAAGCGCTTGATGTCGGCCTCGGTGACCACAACTTCGGGGGAGTTGAACCGCATTCCGACGGTGAGATCGTCGAACCACTCGACCTGCGCCATGATTTTGCCTCGCAGTATGATGCGCCGCCGCGAAGAGGCGGCCTAAAGGGCTTGGGCAATGACGGGATATAGCGGGCTCGCACCGCGTAAACCAGCGCCGGGTTCCGCGCGAAACCCCTTTCCCGATGCGACGAAACACGCCTGAAACAGATCGTCGGTTAAGTGGTTGTCAAAATAAATACAGGGACGGCCACCATGCAATTCATCCTCGACCTGATCTACGAATACTCCTGCTGCCAGAACCTCGTCGCCCAGCCGTTACGGGAGGACGAGCTATGATCGAGCTGATCTCAGCCCTGCTCGCCCTTTGCAGCATCGGCGTCTTCGCGGCGCATGCGCTGGACGCCTACCGCTCCACGCATTACTGACGTCGCGGCTTTCCCGGCACTAGAAGGGCCGCCGGTAGAAATGCTCGGAATGCGTCGCCGGCGGAAACCGGTTGGCGAGCGCAAGCGCTCCCCTCTCGTCCGTCTCGAGCGCGATCTTCTGCGCCAGCATCACGTCGCCTGGCACCAGGAAGCCTGACGGAACGAAGCACCAACCCATCGTGGCGCGCCCTTCGCCGTCGATCTCGTGCACATTGGCGGCCGTGCCGTAGTGGATGCGATAGGTTCTGCCGGTATCGCAGCCGACGACGTCGAAATACCGGTGCTGTTCGAACTGAACGCGCTGCGCCGGCGACAGCCATTCGGCCAGCAGCCGGCGGCCACGCGCGTCCGGCGTGTTCTCGCCGAAGAAGCGGCGGTAGAGTTCACGCAGCGCATGCAGACGCGCACGCGCCGGCGCGCGGAGCCAAACTGCCGCGATCATGGGCAGCTCAGATCAACCGCCGACCAGGCGGGGATAGAACAACGTTTCCTGCGCGGTCGGGTCGAACGATCGGATCCGGGTAACTTCGCCGGGCCCGGTTCGAAGAGCGGCGGTGAAGCCGGCTCCGGTCAGCTCCCGAAAGCGCCGTTCGGCTCGCGCCAGCGCCTCGGCATTGCCAGGATCAAACTCGTGGCGCGTATCGCCAGTTTGGTCCATCACGATCTGGGTAGCCATGTTGAGTCTCCTCATGCCCAGCCCTGAACTCGATCAAAGCAAACGTCGTGCCGTCAGTTCCAGTTGGCAACAACTTTCTCGCGCCGGCGCATCACTCCTTGCTGAGCAGCCCAAGACGAGACGAGATTGTCATCGCGTTCTAGGCTCTTGTTTAAGCATGATCTTTTCGAAAAACCGCTGCACACTCCTCCGGATCATGCTTCAGCGCGAAGCGGCGGCGCCTCCGCCCTCGTCGATCTGCCGGCCCATCAGCGCGATTGCCTTCTGATAGACGCCTGCAGCATTCCAAGCCTCGATCGCGGCAAAATTCGGCTCGCCGGGCTGGTACCCGGCTCCCGCGCGCCAGCCATGGGCTTTGAGGAAATTCGCGGTCGAACTAAGCGCATTGGCGGCAACTTCGAGGTTGCCGGTGCCGTAGGCCAGAATGCTCTTGGGCATGAACTGGGTCTGACCGACTTCGCCATGCATGGAGCCGCGGGTCGATCCCGACAGCGTACCGCGGTCGATCAGCTTCAAGGCGGCATAGAGCTGGTCGGTGAAGAATTCGGGCCGCCGGCAGTCATAGGCAAGCGTCGCGATCGACGACAGCATGTTCTGATTGCCGCGCTGACTGCCGAAGCCGGTCTCCATGCCCCAGATCGCGATCAGGGGTCCCGGCGGGACGCCATAGCGCTGCTCGATCGAGGCGAACAAGGCGGCATGCGACTGCTTGAGCTGCCGTCCCTTGGCAACGATGGTGGTGGCGCCGCGCTTGGCGAGGAACTGGTCGAGCGTCAGCGAGAAGCTGCGCTGGCCGCGGTCGGCCGCGATGGTGGCGCTGGCATAGTTCGTCTGCATCAGGGCCGAGAGTGCAGTGGGGCCGACGCCCTTGCCCTGCGCCTCCGCGCTGAATTCGCGTTTCCAGGCCTCGAAACCCGCCGGCGAGCTGCCGCATTGCGCAGCCTCAGCCGGGGAGGCCAGGCAACCGAGCAGCGTCATTGCGCCCAAAACCGCTCCCGCAACAACCCTGCCCCTGGTCATACCAATCTCCGTCCTGTACCGCTCGGCCGCGCCATCTTAACCGGTTGAACGCGCCGACTCCATGGCCGGATCATAGGACAATTCGAGGCCTTCCAGATCGCCCTCCTTGCGCCATTTGTCGAGCAGCCGCAGGAATGCCATCGGCCCGCGCCAATATTGGCTGTTTCTTGCCGCGATCGGATCGAACACGCCTTCGTTGTTGTAGTAGCCCGGCGTGCATTCGGCGAGATAGGTCTGGCGGCCGAGTGCGGCCCTGACGACCTCGTCGACCCAGGCGTTCTCGGCGGCAAGCGTCGGCTCCAGGGTGCGCGCCTTACGGTCTCGGGCCTCCTTGATGACATAGGCGATGTGCTGCGATTGTTCGTCGATAATGTGCGGAAAATTGGCGCTCTGACCGGCCTGCACCGTGACGATCAGGAAGCAGTTCGGGAAGCCGCGGCTATAGAAGCCGTGCAGCGTCTTGACGCCGTCGCGCCACCGCTCGGACAGGCTCATGCCGTCGCGGCCATACACCTCGAAGCCCATACGGCGCGCGTAGTCGGTGCCGACCTCAAAGCCGCTGGCATAGATCAGGCAGTCGAGCTCGTAGGCCTTGCCGTCGACGACGACGGCATTCTCCGTGATGCGCTCGACGCCCTGCCCTTGGGTGTCGACGAGATGCACGTTGGGGCGATTGAAGGTATCGAGATATTCGTCGTGGAAGCACGGCCGCTTGCAGAATGCCTTGTACCAGGGCTTGAGCGCAGCCGCGGTCGCCTCGTCCTCGACCACCGCGTCGACGCGGGCGCGGATCTCCTCCATCTTGCGGTAATCGGCCTGCTCGATCACCCTCAGGGCCTCGTCCATCGAGGTCACCGGCTGGGGCTGACGACGCGGCGCCAGCAGGATCTCGCCGAGCAATCCGGTCCAGCCATCCTGCACCAGATCCTGATCGAACGGCTCGCCTGAAATCACAGCCGTAAAATTGTCCATGCGTTCGCGCTGCCAGCCCGGCTTGAGGCTCTGCGCCCAGGCCCGATCCGTCGGACGGTCGTCGCGAACGCCGATCGCAGACGGCGTGCGCTGGAAGACATAGAGCTCCTTCGCCGAACGGCCGAGATGCGGCACACATTGCACGGCGGTGGCGCCGGTGCCGATGATGCCGACGCGCTTGTCGGCGAGACCGGTCAGGCCGCCGTCCGCATCGCCGCCGGTGTAGCCGTAATCCCATCGGCTGGTATGAAAGCTGTGGCCCTTGAACGTCTCGATGCCGGGAATGCCCGGCAGCTTCGGGCGGCTCAGCGGACCGCCTGCCAGAATGACGAAGCGCGCGCGGATGCGATCGCCCCGATCGGTCTCGACCAGCCAGCGCGCCTCCTGCTCTTGCCAAGCCACCCGCGAGATGACGGTCTGAAACAGCGCGCGCTCATAGAGCCCGAAATGACGGCCGATGCGGCGCGAATGCTCGTAGATCTCGGGAGCGCGTGCGTATTTGCGCACCGGCATGTAGCCGGTCTCTTCCAGAAGCGGCAGATAGATGTAGCTCTCGGTATCGCAGGCGGCGCCGGGATAACGATTCCAGTACCAGGTGCCGCCGAAGTCGGCGGCCTTTTCCACGATACGAAAATCCTCGATGCCGGCATCGCGCAACCGCGCACCACACAACAGACCGCCGAAGCCGCCACCGACGATGAGCACTTCAGTCGCCTCGCTGACGGCGGCGCGCGCAAATCCGGGATCGGCCCAGGGGTCGTCGAGATAGCGACCGAATTCGCCTGTGACCTCGACATACTGCGCCTTGCCCTCGGCGCGCAGACGACGGTCGCGCTCGTCGCGATAGCGAGCACGGAGCGCGGAAACATCGACCGTAGATGCGCCGGTTGTGCCGGTCTTGTGTCTTTCCGCTGACATTCATCTCCTCCACCGCGAACGCTGCTTCGCCGGCAGCTCACCTCACGTTAGCTCTGAAAAAGTGCCGCATGCAATCATGCTCGCTGTTTTTCGCGTGAACGCCGCGTGGCGTTCCGCTAACCTCGCGCGCAAATCACAAGCCTGCGCCGTGCAACGACGCGGCGATCTGGAGGAGACCATGCAGGGATTGATGATGGACATGCCGCTTCTGATCAGCGGCCTGATCCAATACGCAGCCGACTATCACGGCGAAGCCGAGATCGTCGCGCGCGAGATCGAAGGCGACATCCATCGCTACAGCTATGCGGACGCCCATCCCCGCATCAAGCGCATGGCGCTGGCGCTCAAGAGGCTCGGCATGAATCCCGGCGACCGCGTCGGCACGCTGGCCTGGAACACCCATCGTCATTTCGAGATGTTCTACGCGGCGCCGGGCATGGGCTACGTGCTGCACACCGTCAACCCGCGGCTGTTTCCCGAACAGCTCGTCTACATTATCAATCATGCCGAAGACCGACTGTTGTTCATCGACCGCGCCACCCTGCCGCTCGTCGAGGCGATCGCGCCGCAGCTCAAGACGATCGAGGCTTATGTCGTGATGTCCTCGCGCGAGCGCATGCCCGAGACCAAGCTCGCGAACGTCCATTGTTACGAGGAGCTTCTGGGACGCGAGAACGAGGCCGGCTTCGCCTGGCCGGAGTTCGACGAGAAGTCCGCCTCGACCATCTGCTACACCTCGGGCACGACCGGCAATCCCAAGGGCGTGATCTATTCGCACCGCGCCGCCATCCTGCAGACCATGACCTGCTGCAATTTCGATTTCCTGCCGGGCCATGTCGAGGGCGTGCGCGAGGTGATGATGCCGATGGCGCCCCTCTTCCACGGCAATGGCTGGAACATGCCGTTCACCGCGCCCTATACCGGCTCGAAGCTGGTGCTGCCCGGCCGCAACTACGAGCCCGACAAGCTCTATGAATTGCTCGAGGGCGAGAAGGTCACGCTGTCGGCGGGCGTACCGAGCTTCTGGCTGATCCTGCTCGACTGGCTCGGCCGCACCGGCAACAAGTTCTCCACGTTGCGCGCAACGTTGTCGTCCGGTTCGGCGCCGCCGCGCGCGATGGTCGAGAAGCTGAAGCGGGACTATGGCATCGACTATATTCAGGCCTGGGGCATGACCGAGGCCTTGGGCTGCTCGATGCCGGGCTTGCGTCCCGGCTCGGAGCTCCTCAGCGAGACGGAGAAATTCGACCGGCGCCAAGTCTCGGGACGCGCCTGTTTCGGTACCGCATTGCGCATCGTCGACGATGCCGGCAACGAGTTGCCGCGCGACGGCAAGACCGTCGGTCATCTGCGCGCCCGTGGCCCCTGGGTCGCATCCGGTTACATGAAGTTGGAGGAAGGCCTCGATCGCGACGGCTGGCTGATCACCGGCGACATGGCGGTGATCGACCCGCAGGGTCACGTGACGTTGACCGACCGCTCCAAGGACGTGATCAAGTCCGGCGGCGAATGGATCTCGTCGATCCAGCTCGAGGACATCGCCTTGTCTCACCCCGACGTGCTGCAAGCTGCCGTCGTCGCGATCGCGCACGAAAAATGGCAGGAGCGTCCCCTGCTCCTCGTCGTCCGCAAGAAGGGCGCGACCGTCGACGGCAAGACGCTGCTCGACCATATGCGCCCAAAGATCGCGAGCTGGTGGATGCCGGACGCTGTGGAGTTCCTGGACGAATTCCCGATGACCGGCACCGGCAAGGTACTGAAAGCCGCTCTGCGCGAGAAGTTCAGGGAATACCGCGTCGCGTGACGCGACGCATGTTCGCGCGGAAGTCCGCGCCGCCCTCGATCCAGGAGACGAACGATGCTCTACCCGATGTCACCCAAAGTCATCGAGCTCAAGCGCAAGCTCGAAAGCTTCATGGACCGGCACATCTATCCGAACGAGGAGCGCTTCTATCGCGAGGCCGAGGAGCTCGGGCCGTGGAAGGTCTATCCCGTGGTCGAGGAGCTGAAGCCGCTGGCGCGCGCCGAGGGGCTCTGGAATCTGTTCCTGCCGGAGTCCAGCCACGGCGCGGGTCTTTCCAATCTCGAGTATGCCCCGCTCTGCGAGGTGATGGGGCGCTCGCACCTCGCGCCCGAGGTGTTCAACTGCTCGGCTCCCGACACCGGCAACATGGAGGTACTGGAGCGCTACGGCACCGAGAAGGACAAGGAGCGCTGGCTGAAGCCGCTGCTCGCAGGCGAGATCCGCTCCTGCTTCGCCATGACCGAGCCGGCGGTCGCCTCGTCGGATGCGACCAACATCGAGAGCTCGATCGTGCGCGACGGCGACCATTACGTCATCAACGGCCGCAAATGGTACACGACGAATGCGACCGACCCGCGCTGCAAGATCTGCATCTTCATGGGCAAGACCGATCCCGACAATCCTGACCGCCACAAGCAGCAATCGATGATTTTGGTGCCAATGGACACGCCCGGAATCGAGGTCAAGCGTCCCCTGCCCGTGTTCGGCTTCTACGGCGTGCCCGACCGCGCCTCCGAAGTGGTGTTCACCAATGTGCGCGTGCCCAAGGAGAACATGCTGCTCGGCGAGGGCCGCGGTTTCGAGATCGCCCAGGGCCGCCTCGGGCCCGGCCGCATTCATCACTGCATGCGCCTGATCGGCCTGGCCGAGCGCACGCTGGAGAAGATGTGCCGCCGCGTGCGCAGCCGGGTCGCCTTCGGCAAGCCGGTCTCGGAGCAGACGGTGACGCAGGAGCGCATCGCGGAATCCCGCATCATGATCGAGCAGGCCCGGCTGCTGACGCTGAATGCCGCCCACGCGATGGACACGGTCGGCAACAAGGTGGCGAAGGCCGAGATCGCCATGATCAAGGTCGCCGTGCCCAACATGGCCTGCCAGATCATCGACTGGGCGATCCAGGCCCATGGCGGCGGCGGGACCTCGAACGATTTCGGCTTGACCCAGGCCTACGCCACCGCCCGCCTGCTGCGGCTTGCCGACGGGCCGGATGAGGTTCACCGCAACCAGATCGCACGGTTCGAGCTGAAGAAATACTCGAACGCGTAGCTGGGCATTGTCTGTTTCGCTAACCGGCGACGGCGACTTTCTTCCTTCTCCCCTTGTGGGAGAAGGTGGCATAGGCGGCTTGCGGCCGCCGTTCTTGAGAACGCCGAAGCAGAGCTTCGGCTATCGCGCCGGATGAGGGGTATCCATCCGCACGCACGAATTTAGAGTTTCGCGCGCGGAGACATACCCCTCACCCGAGCTAGCTTTTGTCTACGAGCGGATGTCCAGCGGATGGATGGGTAACAAACCAGACCGGATGGATAGGTAACAGTCGTTCATGGTTCGGTCCGCTGCGGCGCTGCGCTAGCGCAGCGCCGCAGCGTTGATGTTTTCTGGTCGATGATGCC